>Ga0272449_1000022_pt1 | contig 246843 bp, 236 predicted proteins | sample YNPCB0241_FD_198679 | JGI IMG/M metagenome (GOLD analysis project Ga0272449, IMG submission 198679) | Hot spring sediment microbial communities from Yellowstone National Park, WY, United States - YNP-CB-024-1 | ecosystem: Environmental > Aquatic > Thermal springs > Hot (42-90C) > Sediment... | reverse complement strand
TGCGCTTCGCCACGGGAGACCGGCTCCGCCTGGACGGCGAGGAGATGCCCGGGGTGGTGGTGGCCGTGGAGGTGGAAGGGGAGAACTCCATAGAGTCCATCCCCCGGGAGAACCGGGCCGGGGACGTGCACGTGATGCGGGGCTACCGGGACTTCCGGGTGCGGATCACCCTGCGCCTGGCGGGGCAGGACCCCCTGGCCGAGGCCCGCAAGCTGCAGGCCAAGTTCGCCAAGAGCAAGACCGAGCCCCTCCGGGTGGTCCACCCCCACCTGGCGGCCCGGGGGGTGGAGAAGGCCCTCTTCGCCCGGCTCATCACCCGGGAGCTCGGGGGAGAGGAGGGGATGGAGGCCGTCCTGGAGCTCACCCAGGTGGAGCCCCGGGAGGCCATCGCCCAGGCCAACGCGGAAGAGGGGAGGGCCCTGGGCCAGGCCGCGGCCCAAGGCCCGGTGGCGGGCCCGCCCCCCGGGAGCGCCCAGGCCCGGAGGAACAGCGAGGCGCGGAAGCCCGCGGAGCCCCCGGCCTTCCTGCGGGGCTTCATCGCCGGGGATCGGGCGGGCTTCGCCGCGGCGGGAGGTGGTCGGTGAGGCTCTTCCACCTGCCTAGGCCCAGGACCCCGGAGGGCGTCCCCTCCTTGGTGGAGGTGGCGGAAAGCCCCCACGTCCCCTGGCGGTGGGGGCTCGTCCGGGGCCTGGAGCGCCCGCCCTCCCGCCTCGTGGTGGACGACGAGCCTCTCCTGATGGGGCAGGCGGTGGCCCGCCTGCCCGCCCAGGAGTGGGCCCTCTGGGGGCTCTCCGAGTGGCGGCGGCCCGTGGGGCCCCAGGGCTTTCAGGACGTCCGCCTGGAGGAGGTTCTGGGCTGGGTCCAGGGGGCCTGTGGGGGAAAGGCCCTTATCAAAAGCCAGGGGGAGGCCAAGCGCCACTACGCCCTGCCCCGCCTTCCCGCCTGGGAGGCCGCCCTCCACGCCCTGAGGGCCTGGGGGAAGGAGGACGTCCTCCACGAGCTGGACGGCGGGACCCTCTACATCGGCCCCCTGGACGGGAGCCCCCACGCCTCCGTGCGGCACCGGGTAGCGGAGGAGGTGGCCGTCCTCCGGCGCCTCGCCGAGGGGCGCTACTACCTGCTTCTTCCCCCCATGCCCCGCCTCCGCCTGTACCACCTCGTGGAGGTGGACCACCCCGCCTTCCGGGGGGTCCTGAGGGTGGTGGAGCACCGGCTCCACCTCTCCGGGCGGGACGCCCTGCACGAGGTCTACGGGAGGGCGGTATGACTTCTAGGCTCCACCTGGCCCTGAGGCGGCTCGTGGAGGCCCTCTGGCCCGAGCTCGCCGCCCGCACCCACCTCCCCCACAAGGCGAGGGTGGTGGCGGTGCGCTCCGAGGCGGGGGTGGCGGGCCCGCCGGGGGCGTGCCGCTACAGCGTGGACCTGGAGCCCCTCACCCCGGACGGCCGACCCGACCCCACCCGGCCCTTCCTCCGGGACGTCCCCCTGGACGTGCCCTGGGTGGGGCACGGGCGGGGGGTCTACGCCCTGCCCGAGGTGGGGGCCATCGTGCGGGTGGCCTACTACGACGGGAACCCCGCCTACCCCTACGTGGACGGGGTGCTCTCCGAAGGGAGGAGCCTGCCCCAGGTGGAGCCCGGGGAGTACCTGGTGCAGCGGGACGCCGACACCTGGGTCCGCCTCCGCCCCGACGGGGAGATCCACGTCCAGGCGGCCCCCGGGGTGCACCTCCGCCTGAAGCCCGACGGCGCCGTGGAGCTCTACGGCACGGCGGTGGTGCGGGTGGACGCCCCCCGGGTGGAGCTCGCCGGGGGCGGCCCCCCCGTGGCCCGGGTGGGGGACCCGGTGCGGGTGGGGAGCGCCGTGGGCCAGATCATCGGGGGCAGCGGCAAGGTCTACTCGGGGTGAGCCGTGTACCGGGACTGGAAGTGGCAGGACGGGGACTTCCTCCTCTCCCCCAGGGGGGACGCGGCCCTGGCGGAGGGGATGGAGGTCCTCAGGCAGGACCTCCTCGCCCGCCTGGTCTCCCCCCGGGGGAGCCACTGGGCCTTCCCCCTGGAGGGCTCGGACCTCCTGGACTACGTGGGGGCCCCCCTGGACGACCTCACCCGCACCGAGGTCCTGCAGGAGGCCGAGAGGACCCTCCTGGAGGACCCCCGGGTCCTGGAGGCTTGGGGAGAGTGGACGGAGGGGGGCCTCCGCCTCACCGCCCGCCTCACGGAGGAGGCCCTGAGCCTCCTCCTGCCCTGGCCCCTGGAGGTGACGCGTGGCTGACCTGATCCCGCCCCTACCCGACCTGGAGGAGGAGGTGGCGCGGCTCGTGGCCCTGCTGCCCGAGGGCTTCCCCGTGCGGGACCCGGACGCTTACAGTGTGTTCGGCACCTACCTGCGCCTCGCCGCCCAGGCCTCCCTGGAGGCCCGCGCCTTCGCCCGGGCCCTGGCTCCCCAGCTCCTGGTCACCCGGGCCACGGGAGCCTGGCTGGACGAGCACGCGAAGGGGATGGGCCTGGAGCGGAAGCCCGCCCGTCCCGCCCGCCTCCGCCTCCGCTGCGTGGCCTCGGCCTCCGGTACCTTCCCCCCTGGGGCCCTGGTGGGCCTGGGGGAGCTCCGCTACCGGGTGCAGGGCCCCTACGCCCCCGAGGCCCTGGTGGAAGGGGTGAGCGAGGGGGTGGGAAGCCGCTACACCCTGCCCGTGGGGGCGGTCCTCTACCCCGTGACCGTGGTGCCCAGCTTGGAGCGCCTGGAGGTGGTGGAGGTCCTGGAGGCGGGGCAGGACGAGGAGACGGACGAGGAGCTCCGGGCCCGCCTCCTCCTCTCCTGGCCCGCTCTGAGCCGGGGGAGCACCTACCACGCCTACATGAGCTGGGCCCTGGAGGTGCCCGAGGTGCGGAAGGTGAAGGTTCTGGACCAGCACCCCCGGGGCCAGGGCACCGTGGACGTGGTCATCGCCCCCGCCCGGGGCCTCCCTTCCCCCGAGCTCCTCGCCCGGGTCCAGAGGGTGGTGGACGAGCGGCGGCCCCTCACCGTGAACGCCCTGGTGCGCTCCCCCAGCCCCCGGCCCCTGGACCTCGCCCTGCGCCTGCACCGCCTCCCGGGAAGCCCCTCCCTCGAGGCCTGGCGGGGCTTCGCCCTGGATTTCCTGAACGGGCTAAACATCGGGGAGACCTTCTGGCCCTCCCGCCTCATGGACCACCTGCACGACCGGGGAGGCCTCGAGGCGGTGGAGGTCCTGGCCCCCGCGGGACCTGTGGCCGTGGCCCGGGACGAGCTCATCGTCCCCGGGGAGGTGACGGTCTATGAGTGAGCTCGCCGAGGCCCTCTACCGCCACCTCCTCTCCCTCCTCCCCCCGGGCCGCTACCCCCGGGCGGGAAGGGCGGCGGACGGGATGGTGCGGGCCCTGGCCCAGGAGGAGGCCGACCTCATCCGGGAGGCCCTGGAGGCCTTCCCCCAGGCCTTCCCCCAGTACGCGGAAGGGGAGGCCCTCTCCCGGCTGGGCGAAGGCCGCGCCCTCCGCCGCTTCCCCCCCGACGAGCCGGACGCCTCCTACCGGGAGCGCGTCCGGCACGCCTGGGACTGGTGGCTCCGGGCGGGGACGAAGCCCGGCATGGAGGCCGAGCTCGCCCGCCTTGGTTTTGTGGCCAAGGTGGTGGAAGGGCCCTTCGAGAACGCCTTTGACGGCACGTGGCACTTTGGGGACTACGAGGGCGCTTTCACGGGCCCTGCCTGGGCGGAGTTCATTTTGGAGGTCAGTCCAGCGGGGCCCTGGACCGCGCGGGAGCGGGCCTACCTGCGCCACGCGGTCCGGGAGCTCAAGCCCGCCCACGCGGTCCTGCGGGGGGTGGAGCTCTACGCCCAGGACCGCCGCGTCTTCCGCCTGCGGCCGCAGGCGGCGGTGGTCCTCCTGGACCTTGGAGCTTTCGGGGACTTCCTCTTTGGCGACACCCGGCGGGTAGCGCTGGCGGGCGGGATGAGCCTCGCCGCCTGGGCCGAGGGCAGGATGGCCCAAGCCCAAGTGTTTGACGGAAGCTGGCGTTTTGGGGAGGTGGGATTTTGACGGCACCGGTGGCTAGGCGCACGTGGGGACCCATCCCCTCCCGCCCCAGGTGGCGGGGCGAGGGTAGGGGAGAGGGGCGGGCAGGGCTGGTGGGGGGTCTGACCCACCGCAGGGTCTACGCCCTGCCCCTGGACGGTTGGCCGTTTGAAGCTGGGGAGCGAGACGTGGCGTATCCCCGCCTGGCCCTGCTGAGCGAGGGAGGTGAGCGGTGGCGGGACTACGCGCCGCCGTTCGGGGAGGTGAGCTTCTGAATGTTCACAACGTACGCCAGAGAGCAGTTGCTACGCAGGCTCATGGAGATGGTGGTGGAAGCGGGCTGGGGCACCTCGGGGGCGGCCAACGCCAGCGCCCTCACCAACCCGGTCTACACCACCCTCATCTCCAAGCGTCTGGAGGGGGGGCGGGCCATCTTCGAGTACGCCCTGGCCTGGGAGGGCCTAGGGGTGCGCACCCTGCGGGAGATCGCCCTCTTTGGCCGGGACGCCAACGGCAACCGGGTCATGCTCTACCGCCGCACCCGGGACCCGGTGGACCTGGAGGTGGGGCTGACCCTCATCGACCGGCTGGAGGTCAGCCTGGAGAGCGTGTAGGGAGGTGAAGCGTGCCCACAGTAGAGGACATCCTAGAGTTTCTGGCTAGTCAAGGGCTTGCCGACGACTGGCAGCCCGCGGAGACCATCGAGTCGGGCGGGGGGACAATCCCCAAAACTTCATCCAAGGGGTTGGTCCGGAGCGCCACCAACGACATCCTGGAGGTTGGCCCCTTCGCCCGGATTATGGCCCAGTACGCCATGCGGGACCGGGCGGCCATGCGGGCGGCGGCGGTGCTGGGCTCCGCCGCCCTCAGTCTGGCCAAGGGGGCTTGGGACGGGCTCCAGGACCTCCGCTACCGGGCCATCCAGACGGGGCGGGTGTACATTCCCCGCAAGTATGTGGTTTCCGGGCTCCAGGTGAGCGCGGGAACGGGGCGCTCCCTCTCCATCGCCGCGGGGGTGGCGGTCCAAGGGGGGATGCGGCGCAGCTACCCCGCGCGGCCCAACGCCATTGCCGTGCCCACCAACCCGGGTAGCGCGGCCAAGACCTACACCCTCTACCTCACCAACGACGGCGCCCCTTATTTGGTGGAGGGCGCCCAGGCGCCCGAGGGGGGAATGCCGTTAGCCCAGGTGAGCGTCCCCGCTGGGGACACGGGCCCCACCTTCGCCGGCACCATCACGGACGCGCGGGTGGTGGCCTCCCCGTCCACGTGGTTCCCCCCCGTGCTCCCCGCCTATACGGTGTCCCTGGCCTACCCTATGCCAAACACCAACTACAACGTCTACCTGCGCGTGGAAGGCGCCTCGGACCTGGGGAGGGTGGCGCTTGCGGTGGCGAACAAGGCCCGCAACGCCTTCACGATAGAAAACCGCGGCACCGCGGATGACCTCGTGGTCTGGTGGATGGCGGTGCACCAAAACTGGAGGTGAGGTGTGACGGTGGAGCGCGTTGGAGACGGGCGGCACTGGGAGGCGCGGCTGGAAGGGGGCGTCCTCTATGTGGACGGGGTGGCGCTGGACCTCGAGGCCCTCTCCGGCCCAGAGCCCCAGCGGGTCTACGTCTACGCCACCCCCCAGGGCGGTCCCACCCTGGACCCCACCGACTGGCTGGGGGCGGAGGTCCTTCTGCCGGCTCGGCCGTTGGAGCAGGTGGAGGTGGGGGAGATGGTCTACCAGCTGGAGGACGGCGGCGAAGTGGTGGAGCGCCGGGAGCCCGTGTACGAGTGGCGCCCCACCCCGCTGCGGGCGGATTTGGTGCGGGTGCGGCTCTTCGCCCTGCCCATTTTGGACGCTTTGGAGGTGAGGCATGATCTTTAGCGTGAAGGATAGTCTGCGGCAAGCGGTAGAGGCGGCGTCAGGAGGTCTGTGCACGGTGATGTACACCAAAAAGGGGCAGCCGCTCTTCATGCGGCGCATCCCCCGCTTCAACCTGGAGCAGCTCGGGCCCCAGTTCGGCTCCGGCCCCCACCCGGCGTTTGTGGTGAACGGGGAGACCAAAAGCGAGATTTGGGTCTCCATGTACCGCGCCGTGCTCTCCAATGGCGAGCTCGTGAGCGTCCCCGGCCAGAATGCGTCATTGCTCACCTACGATCAGGCCGTGGCCTACGCCGCGGCCAACGGCCCCGGCTTCCACCTCATGACCCGGGCGGAGTTCATGGCCGTGGTCCTCCCCGAGTGGCTCAAGGCGGGCAAGACTGACCCCCCCATCCGGGGCAACACGCAGTGGGGGCGCTCGCACGAAGCGCCCTACGAGTGGGGGGTGCGGGTGGATGGGCAGGCTCCGGGCACGACGACGGGAGACAACGCTACCCTTGCTGGGTCTGGGCCTCTAGCATGGCGGCATGACGGCACGCCATTCGGCGTGGCCGACATTTTTGGCAGCCGTTTTCTCTGGTTTGGGGGGCTCCGCGTCAACTACGGGCGCATAGAGATCATCCCCGATGCGAGCCTGGATCTATCCCTAGCTTCCCCCAACTGGATGGCCATCCGGGCGTCGGACGGGGCGCCCGTCACGCCCCAGTCGGGGCAGACCGGGGTCCTGTATTACAAAAAGGACCCCACGAAGAGCTTCACGGACGACGGCGTGAGTCAAAACGTCGGCCCCGCCATCCTGGGCACGAGCCCAGACACATTCCCCAGCGGGTGGGACGAAAACACGACTACACAGGATTACGTGACCAACTCGAGCATGAGCCTCGCTTACGAGTCGGGGCTCACCCCCCCCACCATCGCCTACGCGTTGGGCCTCGTGCCCATCCCCGGGGTGACGAAGGGGGCGTTCCTCGATTATGTCCAGTTGGCCGGCAAGAACCCAGCCCAAAACCGGGCCCGGCCAGATTGGTCGAGCAATGTAGTTTTCGGGTTAGGCTTTTCTCATAGTCCCTCTAACGCCTTCGTAGTCTGGGCGTTGTGACGGCGGGGCTAGCTAGGGTCGGGGCATGGAGCCCCGGCCCTGCTACTTTACATGATAACGCTCATGTTCCGTGCGCATAAACGCTCACCTTACGAACCTCAAAATGACCGAACTCAGTCAAACTGCACTAAAAAGATGACTGAAATTGACCTCGAAGCGTGACGCGTGACAGTGGGCTCTTACCCCACCGTTTCACCCTTACCCGCACCGGGCCTTGGGCCCGGCCGCTGGCGGTCTCTTTTCTGTGGCACTTTCCGTCGGGTTACCCCGCCCAGCCGTTAGCTGGCACCCTGCCCTATGGTGCCCGGACTTTCCTCACCCAAGGGGGTTTGGCCCCTTGAGCGCGACCGCACCCCTGTCCCGGGGCATCCTTTAGTTTAGCCGTTTTTTCTGCTAGGGTGAAGGGGTGGGCCTGCGTCTACCCTGGTACGTGCCCTTCGTGCTCCTCCTTCTAAGCCTCGTGGGCCTTGGGGTCTTGGCTACCCTTTGGTTCGTGGGGGTGCTGGCCCTGCTTTTGGGCGCCGCTTTTTGGGCCCTTAAGGGGCTACGGCGGCGATGGGGTCCCCGCTGGCGCCGGTTGCCCCCGCCCCGCTAGGCCTTGCTTTAAGGGCGGGCGGGCCCTAAACTAGGAAGCGGTTTTCGCACGGCCAAGACCGTGCGGGAGGAGGCGAGCGTGAAAGAGGGCATTCATCCCAAGCTGGTTCCCGCCCGCATCATCTGCGGGTGCGGCAACGTGATCCACACCTACTCCACCAAACCCGAGATCCACGTGGAAGTGTGCAGCAAGTGCCACCCCTTCTACACGGGCCAGCAGCGCTTCGTGGACACCGAGGGGCGGGTGGAGCGCTTCCAACGGCGCTTTGGCGATTCCTACCGCAAGGGGCGTTAGAGGTACGGGGCCGGACCGGGGGCCTAAGCCCCCGGTTCTTCTTAAAATAGCCCCTGGAGGAAAGGATGCCCCCCGTACTGCACCGCCAAGGGTGGATTGAGGTCATCGCCGGACCCATGTTCTCCGGAAAGAGCGAGGAGCTCATCCGGAGGGTGCGGCGGGCGCTTATCGCCCGGCAGAGGGTTCTGGTTTTCAAGCCAAGGCTGGACCACCGCTACCACGCAAGCCACGTGGTGAGCCATGACGGGGAGAAGGTGGAAGCCATTCCTGTGGACCGCGCGGAGGAGATGGAAGCCCACCTTGCCCCCTTACCCCAGGTGGTGGCGGTGGACGAGGTGCAGTTCCTGGACCGGGGCTTCCTGGACCTGGCGGAGAGGCTGGCCCAAGCGGGGGTGCGGGTCATCGCCGCTGGGCTAGACCTGGACTTCCGGGGAGAGCCTTTTGGCATCATGCCCGAGCTTCTGGCCCGGGCGGAGTTCGTGGAGAAGCTAACCGCCATCTGCCCCCGTTGCGGGGCTCCCGCTACCCGGACCCAGCGCCTGGTGGACGGGAGGCCCGCCCGTTACAGCGACCCTGTCATCCTGGTGGGGGCTAAGGAGCACTACGAGCCCCGGTGCCGGGCCTGCCACGAGGTGGCTTACTGAGCCAAGGGCAGGGGCGTGCCCTTCTTTTTCCTGAAGCGCACCTCCAGCACCCCCTGGCGGAGGCTGGCTTGGGCGGTTCCTTCCTCAATGGGGCCGGGGAGGTCCAGGGTGCGGCGGAAGGTCCCCATGGGCCTTTCCTCCAGCAGGTAGGTGCCGGGAAGGGGGTGGCGGACCCCAGCCAAGGTGATGCGGCTTCCCTCTTCCAAAAGCTCCAGGTCCTCGGGGCGCACCCCGGGGAGGTCCACCAGGAGGACGTAATGGTCCTCGTCCTCCAGGAGGTCCACCCGGGGGGTCCAGGCGGCGGGCTCCTCGCCGGTGAGCTGGTAGGCGAGCTCGGCGATGCGCTCTTGCAGCTCTTTTAGCTTGCGTAGGGTTTCCAGGCGGTCCAGGCGCTCCAGCATGCCCTTAGCATAAGGGATGTGGAAGCGGTGCCGGTGCTGGCAGGCCCCACGGGAAGCGGCAAGACCCTCCTCGCCTTGCGCCTGGGGGAGGAGTGGCCCGTGGAGGTCATTTCTGCGGACGCCACCATGGTGTACCGGGGCCTGGACATCGGGACGGACAAGCCGAGCCCGGAGGAGAGGCAAAGGGTGCCCCACCACCTGGTGGACGTGCTGGAACCTTCCGAGGCCATGAGCGTGGCCCGCTTCCTGGAGATGGCGGAGGCGGCCATCGCGGAGGTGCTTGCCCGGGGCCGCCTGCCCCTGGTGGTGGGGGGAACGGGGTACTACATCCGGGCCCTTTCCGAGGGCCTATACGACCTTCCCCCACCTGAGCCTGCGGTCCAGGCCGCCCTTTGGCAAGAGCTTGGGGAGCGGGGGTTTGCGCCCCTGTGGGCGGAGCTCTATCGGGCGAGTCCTTTGGATGCGGCGCGGGTGGGGAAAAACCCCAGGCGGCTTGTGCGGGCCCTGGAGGTCCTGCGCCGCACCGGTACGCCCCCCGCCCGCTTTCCCAAGCGCCCGCCCCGCTTCCCCTACAAGAAGCTCGTGCTCTGGCCCGAACGGGCCTGGCTTTGGCCAAGGCTGGAGGAGAGGGCGCGCTCCCAGTTCGCCCGCGGGCTTGTGGAGGAGGTGCAAGGCCTCCTCGCCCGCTATCCCGAGATCCCCACCGCCCTGCAGGCCATCGGCTACAAGGAGGTGGTGGGCTACTTAAGGGGCGAGTATTCCTTGGAAGAGGCCCTTTTGCGGGACATCCAGGCGGTGAAGGCCTACGCCAGAAGGCAGTACACCTGGTTCCGCCACGAGCCGGGGGACGTCACCTACCTGCCCCGCGGGGGGGAGGCGGCCTACGTGGGCTTTCGCGACTGGCTTCGCCTCCACTTCGGGCTATAGTGGGGGCATGTTGGCCCACGAGATCCGCGCCCGGGTGGCCCGGGGGGAGCTTACCCCAAAGGAGGTGGTCCAGGCGTACTGGGAACGGGTCCAGCGGCTTGACCCTAGCCTGGGCGCTTTTCTCACCCTAAACGAGGCGGTTTGGGAGGAGGCCGCGAGGCTGGATCCGGCCCTTCCCCTCGCCGGGGTGGTGGTGGCGGTGAAGGACAACATCGCCACCAAGGGCCTGCGCACCACGGCGGGGAGCCGGCTTTTGGAAAACTTTGTCCCGCCCTACGAGGCCACGGCGGTGGCCCGGCTGCAGGCGCGGGGCGCCCTGATCCTGGGCAAGACCAACCTGGACGAGTTCGGCATGGGTTCCTCCACGGAGCACTCCGCCTTCTTCCCCACCAAGAACCCCTTTGACCCGGACCGGGTGCCGGGAGGGTCCAGCGGGGGAAGCGCTGCGGCGGTGGCGGCGGACCTGGCCCCCGTGGCCCTGGGTTCGGACACGGGGGGAAGCGTGCGCCAGCCTGCGGCCTTCTCTGGCGTGTATGGCCTGAAGCCCACCTACGGCCGGGTGAGCCGGTATGGCCTCATCGCCTACGCCTCGAGCCTGGACCAGATCGGCCCCCTGGCCCGCTCCGTGCGGGATCTGGCCCTCCTCATGGATGCCATGGCGGGCCCGGATCCCTTGGACGCCACCAGCCTGGACCTCCCCCCCCGCTTTCAGGAGGCCCTGGCCGAGCCCTTGCCCCCTTTGCGCCTCGGGGTGGTGCGGGAGGGGCTAGCGGGCAATAGCCCGGGGGTGGAAAGGGCTTTGGAGGGGGCCCTTAAGGTCTTCCGAGGGCTTTGCCTGGAGGTGGCGGAGGTGTCCTGGCCCTCCTTGCCCTTGGCCCTCAACGCCTATTACATCCTGGCCCCGGCGGAGGCCAGCTCCAACCTGGCCCGCTACGACGGGACCCTCTACGGCCACCGGGCGGAGGGGGAGGAGCTTTGGCCCGTGGTGGAGGCCACCCGGGCCCGGTTTGGCCTCGAGGTCAAGCGCCGCATCCTGGTGGGCACCTTTGTCCTCCAAAGCGGCTACTACGAGGCCTACTACGGCCGGGCCCAGGCTTTCCGGAGGAGGCTTAAGGCGGAGGCCAAGGCGCTTTTCCAGGAGGTGGACCTCCTCCTCCTCCCCACCACCCCCCACCCCGCCTTCCCCCTGGGGGGGCGGCAGGACCCCCTCGCCATGTACCGGGAGGACCTCTACACCGTGGGGGCGAGCCTTGCGGGGCTACCCGCCCTTTCCTTCCCCGCTGGGTTTGAGGGGAACCTCCCCGTGGGGCTACAGCTCCTCGCCCCTTGGGGCCAGGACGAGCGCCTTCTGCGGGTGGCCTTGGCCTTTGAAGAGGCCACGGACCGGGCCTTCCTCAAGACGCCTTTAGGGGAGGCGCTTTAGCCCCATGGAGGATGCCTTCCTCCGCTACCGCCTGGCCACGCGCCTGGCCCGCACCCTGAGGGAAGCGGCAAGGCCTTTGCCCCTTCCCGCTTTGGGCGAGGCCTTGGGCCTCCGGGGGCCGGTGGAGCGGGTGGTGCGGCCCCTGTTGGACGGGCGCTTTGTCCTGGAGAGGGAGGTGGGGCTATGGGAGTGGCGCTATCCCTTTCCCCCCAAGGGGGAGGCGGTGGTGGTCCTGGACCTGGAAACCACGGGCCTGGCCCCCGGCTTGAACGAGATCATTGAGGTGGCCCTGGTGCGTCTGGAAGGGGAAAAGCGCATCCCCTTCCAGAGCCTGGTCCGGCCCGAGCGCCCGCCAAGCCCCTTCATTGAGCGCCTCACGGGCATCCGGGCGGGGATGCTGGAGGAGGCCCCTCTCCTGGAGGCGGTTCTAGAGCAGGCTTATCCCCTCCTCTCCGGGGCCACCTTGGTCGTTCACAACGCCGCCTTTGACCTTTCCTTCCTGCGCCCGGCCCTGGAGGGCATGGGTTACCGGTTGGAAAACCCCGTGGTGGACTCGGTGCGCCTGGCGCGCCGGGCTTTCAGGGGGCTAAAGCGCTACGGCCTGGACGCCCTTTCCGAGGTGCTGGAGTTCCCCAAGCGGGAGGTGCACCGGGCCCTTGACGATGTGGAGCGGACCCTTGCCGTGGTGTACGAGGTGTATTATATGCTCACTTCAGGGAGCCCCCGTCCCCTCGAGGACCTTGGGAGGTGATATGACCGCACGCTATGTCCTTACCAGTGCGTGTATTCAAACGGGCACCATGGCCCTCACCGTTTCCTTGCGCCAGCGGCTTCTGGGCAAGGAGCGGGTGCGCTTCGTGGACGAGGATGGCGAGGTGTACGAAGGGGAGGTGGACTGGAAGGCGGGGGTGGTCCGGGGGCTCGGCCCTTATTACGCCAAGCGGCGTTTGGCGGTGAACGAGACCATCCTGCTCCACTTCCGGGGGGAGGAGGTGGAGCTCAAAGCGGCCCCAAGGAGCCAGGGGCGGGCTCCTGCCCCCGAGCCTTCCCGCCCCGAGCGGGAGGAGCCCCGGCTGGAAAAGCGCCGGGTGCGGGTTGCGCCGTACCCCAAGGAGGTGCTTTTCCCCCACGAGCCCCAGGTGTTGGAACCCCCGGGCGTTACCGAAGACCTAAGGCGGCTCGGCTTCGTGTTGGAGGGCGGGCTTCCTTGGGTTTACAAGGCCCCCTTGGGGCGGCGGCAGGTGGTGCTGGCCCTCTTGCGCTTAGGGGAAGGGGAGCCGGCCCTGCTCAAGCCTTACCGCCGGGAAGGGAGCTACCCCGCTTACCTGGCGCCCGAGTCCCACAAGGCCCAGGTGCCCGAGGGCTTCGGCCACGTTTCCCCCGAGGCCATCGGCCGCTTGGTCCGCCTCAAGGCCCGTTTCCCCGTTTCCGCCTTGGATCTGGAGGACCTCCTGCGCCAGGGACGGGTGGACCTCGAGGCGGTGGAGGCCCTGGAGGACCGCCTGGTGGCGGAGCTCTCGGAAAGGGGGGCCTTTGCCGCCTTGCTCCTCCTTCTCGCCAAGAAGCCTTTGGGGCAGGTCTTCCTGCTTTCGGACCTCGAGGCCGAGGCCCTGGAGGAAGGCCTCATCCCCGAGGTGGTGCGCAAGGGGGTGGAGCTTTTGGCAAGCCCGCCTTTCCTCGTTCTAAAGAGGCTTTCCCCTGGGGAGTTCCTCCTAAGGCAGGAGGTGGAGGAAGCTTTAAGCGACCTCCAGGCCTTCGCCGAGGGGCTTAAGGCCAGGCTTAACCGCGTCCGTGAGGGCGCTTGACCAAAGCGGCTTCCCCGAGGGCCAGGTCAAAGCTTTGCCTCGCCCGCTCCTTCAGGGCCGCCACCTTCTCCCAGTCGGGGCTGCGGCCGTAGAGGGCCGCCTTGGCTAGGGTGGTGGGGTCCCCGGGGAGGTCTTGGTAGTAGGCCCCGGTTTCCTTGGCGAAGGCGGCCACCTTGGGGTCGTAAGCTACCCCGGCGAAGGGGGTTCCCGCCGCCGCCGCTAGGATGAGCCCGTGGAGGCGCATGGAGATCACATACCCCGCCTGGGCCGTTAGGTAAAGGAGGCGGCGCGGGTCGGAGGTCTTTTCAATCCGGTGGAGGTAGAAGACGCTCGCCACCTCGTCGTCGTAGCCGGGCTGGAGGAGGAGGACGATCACCTGTTTCCCCTCGTGGAAGAGATGGTTGGCGGTGATGTAGAGGTTCTTCAGGGCCTCCGGGTCTACCCCGGCCCGGGGGATGACCAGGACCAGGTCCCCTTCCCGCTTCACCGGGGGAGGGGTGAGGAGGAGGGCGGGGTCGGCGCCCAAAAGGGGGTTTAGGCCCAGCTCCCAGGCGTAGGCGTGGGAGTCCTGGTCCCGGACGATGAGGGGTACCCCCTGGAGGGCCCGGCGCACCTGGGCCTCGCCCCAAGGGGAGAGGGGGCCCAGGGACTGGTTGAAGACCACCACCTTTTTGCGGAAAAGCCGGGCTAGGCGCAACACGGAAAGGTAGTAGAGAAGGCTTAGGGAGCTGGTGGCGTCCTGCAAAAGCCCGCCCCCTCCCAAAAGCCAAAGGTCCGCCTTGAGGAGGGCCAAGGGGTTTAGGCGGTGGTAGGCGCGGATGCCGTGTTCCTCCCGGGTGCGCTTGGGATCCCCCGAAAGGGCCACCACCTCGTGGCCTCTAGCCTTCAGTTCGCGGACGATGGCCTCGAGGATGGCCTCGTCCCCCGTGTTCTTGAAGCCGTAGTACCCCGCTACCCCAACCACCATGCCCGGAGCCTCCTCACCAGGATAACCCCAACAAGCCCCAAAAGAAGGCCCAAGATGGCCCCGTTTACCACCCGGAAGAAGGAGATGGTGAGGGGGGTGTGGAAGTGGCTAAACGTGTTCAGGATGGAGGCCACGCCCAAGGCGGCCAGGAAGAGGAGGCCGTTTTGCACGAAGCGGGGCCAGGGGAGGAGAAGGGCCAGGGGGAAGAGGGCGTGGCCGAAGACCTCCTTGAAGCGGGGACGGACCATGATGTCTTGGAGAAGGCTTCTCAGCTTAAGCTCCAGGTCTGGGACCAGGGGGGCGTCGTTTCCGCGGCGGAGGAGGGCTAGGGCCAGGAGGAAAAGGGCAAGCCCCGCCAAGGCCACCTCTCCCAGGCGTAAGGGGTGTTGGAAGAGCTGGGTAAGCGCCCGCTTGAAATCCTTTTCCAAAAAGCTGTACGCCACCAGGAGGGGGGGCACCAGGAGGGTCAGGGAAACGCCCTTGAAGGGGGTTAGCCCCTGCACCGTGGCCGGGGTAGAGCCCAGGGCGGAGAGGAAGACCACCCCCGCCAGGGCGTAGCCCAGGGTGCGAAGCCACATCCAAAGGCCATTTCTGGGGCCCAAAAAGCCCAGCACGGGAAAGACCAAGGCGGCGAGGAGGGCCCCCGCTTGGCTTCCGGCATAGCCCAAGGCCAGGAGGAGGAGGGCAAAGGCCACCAGGGGCCCGTAGACAGGAAGCCCCAAGGCGAGAAGGCCAAGTCCCGCTAGCACCCCCATCCAGGCGGCGTGACGCAGGGGGCTTGGGGCGAAGTCCCGGGGGGCAGGGCGGCCCAAGGGGATGCCGCTTGCCTTAAGCTCCGCGGTGAGCCGCTTGAGGAAGCGCTCCGTGTCCTCTCGGTAGGGGTAGGGCCTTAGGTAGAGGAGCTGGTGCCCCCGCTCCCGGGCCGCCAGGGCGTACTTGTCCGCCGCCTCCTCGGGGCGTAGGGTGAGCTGCCACTCGTAGCGCAGGCCAAAAAGCCGGAGAACCCCCTTTTCCCTAAAGGCCTGGAGGCCCGGCTGGGGCGTGCCCTCAATGAGGGCCACCGGGACCCCCACCAAGGCCTTGGCCTCCTCCAGGCGGTAGGGGTGGCCCAGAGCCTCGAGGCCGGCGAAGACCAGGGCGTCCGCCTCCTTGGGCACCAGGGGGAGGCCTGGGTCAAGGAGGCGCAGGCGGTGGTTGATGGGCCGCACGGCCACGTAAAACCCCGCCGCCTTGGCCTGGCGTAGCTCTTCCAAGGGGTAGAAGGCGGGAAAAGCCTGCACGTCCAGGGGAAAGCCAAGCCAGTCCCCGAGGCGGTGGGTGGGGAGGGCGTAGGCTTTGGCCAACAGCTCCACAAGCCACGCTTCCCCCTTCACGTAGTACCAGCCCTTCCGGGCGGTTAGTTCCGCCTCTCGTAGCTCGCTTCCCGGCCGGTAGAGGAGAACGCCTTCATCCACCCAGTCCTTAAGAAAACGCTCGGGAAAGGCCACCCCCTGAACGCCCAAGGCCCGGTAGCCTTCCAGGACCTCCAGGAGGCTTTTCCCCTCCACCCTGGCCTCCTCGCGGACGGACTCGGCGTCCAAAAGGAGGACCACGGGCCCAGGCCGTTCTGCCCGTAGCCGGGGGGCGAGGGCGAGGAGGGAGGGGAAAAGGGCCAGGAGGAGGAGGACATTAAAGAAGGCCCTCACGCTGCCTCCATCTCGGCCAGGCGGGCAAGGGCCTTGGCCTTTAGCATCTCCACGGCCACGGGGTTTTGCCCGCCACCCGGCAGGATCACGTCCGCATGGCGCTTGCTGGGTTCCACGAAGGCCAGGTGCATGGGTTTCACCTTCTCCAGGTACTGGGCCACTACGCTTTCCAGGCTCCGCCCCCTTTCCCGCACGTCCCTTTCCAGGCGGCGGATGAAGCGCTCATCGGCGTCGGCGTCCACGAAGACCTTGAGGTCCATGAGGGCGCGAAGTTCGGCAAAGTGTAGGACCAGGATGCCTTCCAGGATCACCACCGGGGCGGGGGCGACCCACGCCGTGTGGGCCCCCCGGGTGTAGGCCTTGAAGTCGTACGTGGGCCGCTCCACCCCTTTCCCCGTCAAGAGGGCCTGGGCGTGGGCCAGGTAAAGGGGGAGGTCAAAGGCCTCGGGGTGGTCGTAGTTTAAGGAAAGCCTTTCGGGGAAGGGCAGGTGGGAGAGGTCTTTGTAGTAGTGGTCCATGGGCAGGAGGGCCACCCGTTCCCCTAAGGCTTCCGCCAGGGACCGGGCCAGGGTGGTCTTGCCGCTGGCGGTTCCCCCAGCGATTCCGATGACAAAGGGCTTGGTCAAACCCACCACCCCTCCATCATAAAGGCGGGGGGAGATCCCCCCGCCTGGGCCCCCACCGCCTACCGGGCCACCGCCGCCTTCTCCTGGGCGTGGCCGATGGTCCTCTCGGTCTCCACGTCAAAGGCGTGCAGGCGGGAGGTGTCCGCCAAAAGCTCCACCTTGTCCCCGGGCTTCACGGGGGCGTGGCCGTCCACCTTGGCCACCAGGACGGTGCCGTCCACGCTCACGTGGATTTCCGTCTCGGCCCCCAGGGGCTCGGCCACCTCCACCTCGCCCCGGATGACGTTTTCCTCCTCGGGAATCACCGTGTAGCCCTTAAGGCCCAGGTGCTCGGGCCGGATCCCCATCCAGACCTCCTTGCCGGCGTAGGGGCGAAGGGCTTGACCCAGGATGGCGTTGGTGCGGATACGGAAGCCCGGGGCCCCGAGGTAGACCTTTTCCCCTTGCGCCTCCACCCGGGCGCGGATGAAGTTCATGGAGGGGCTCCCGATGAAGCCCGCCACGAAGCGGTTGGCGGGGAAGTCGTAGAGGTTTAAGGGGGTGTCCACCTGCTGGACCTCCCCGTCCTTCATCACCACGATGCGGTGGCCCAGGGTCATGGCCTCCACCTGGTCGTGGGTCACGTAGATGGTGGTGACCCCAAGCCGCCTTTGCAGCTTGGCGATCTCGGCCCGCATCTCCACCCTCAGCTTGGCGTCCAGGTTGGAAAGGGGCTCGTCCATGAGGAAGACCTTGGGCTCCCGGACAATGGCCCTACCCATGGCCACCCGCTGCCTCTGGCCGCCCGAGAGCTCCCGGGGCTTGCGGTTTAGGAGGTGCTCAATCTTCAGGATGCGGGCCGCCTCCTTTACCCTGCGGTCAATCTCGTCCTTGGGGTAGCGCCGTAGGCGCAACCCAAAGGCCATGTTCTCGTACACGTTCATGTGGGGGTAAAGGGCGTAGTTCTGGAAGACCATGGCGATGTCCCGGTCCTTGGGGGGGACATCGTTCACCAGGCGGTCGCCGATGTAAATCTTGCCCTCGGAAACCTCCTCGAGGCCCGCGATCATGCGCAACGTGGTGGTCTTGCCGCAACCCGAAGGCCCCACGAAGACCACGAACTCCCCGTCCTCCGTTTCCAGGTTGAAGTCCTTGACCGCCACCACCTTGCCGAAGCGCTTCCAAACGTGCTCCAGCTTGACCTTGGCCATCCTAACCTCCTTGGCCCCGCGCTTTGAGCCCTTTGGCCCATCGGGGGTTCGCCGCCATTTTAGCAGGCCTTTCACAGGGGCAAGGTAAAGAGGGATCGTGGCGCCAGCCACAAGGGATTAATGGAGGTGCCTATGCTGCAAGGGTTTAAGAACTTCCTCATGCGGGGCAATGTGGTGGATTTGGCGGTGGCGGTCGTCATCGGCGGCGCCTTTGGCCAGGTGGTGAACTCCTTGGTGGCGGACGTCCTCACCCCCCTGGTCGGGGCTTTGGGGGGTGTGCCGGACTTCTCCGCCCTCAAGCTTGGCCCCATCGCCCTCGGCAAGTTTATCAACGCCCTCTTGAACTTCGTGGTGGTGGCGGCGGCCATCTACTTCGTGGTGGTGGTGCCCATGCAGGCGGTGCAAAGGCGCCTGAAGAAGGAGGAAGCGCCGGCGGCCCCGCCCGAGCCCCCGGAGGAGGTCAGGCTTCTTCGGGAGATTTTGGAGGAGTTGCGGAAGAAGGCCTAAGCCGGTTCCAGAAAAATAGGGCCAGGTACCCGAGGCCGAGCTCCGGCCTTGGGTTAAGGCTTACGGAAAGGGCGAAGGCGTGGAAGAGGAGGCTTTCTAGGGCGTGGCGGGGGCTTCGGCGGAGGAGGTCCTTGAGGGCGGGGCCCTGCCGGAAGGCCAAAAGGGCGAGGTAGGGGAGGTAGGGCCAGGGCCCCGTGGGGAGGCCCAAGGCGGAAAGCCCCAAGGAGGCGAAGGCCAAGGCCCTTAAGGGGGGCAAGGGGTCGGGCCTTAGGGCGCGGAGCTCTTGCCAAAGGAGGCTTTCCTCCCCGGGCCAGGGAGCTTTGAGGAGGAGAAGGCGCTTTCCCTCGTGCCCTCCCAGGTAGACCCCCGGGTCGGGGACCACGCCCAAGGGGAGGAGGTGGGCGGGGTTTTCCCGGAGGGTTTGGTGGAGGAGGGGGTCCAATGGGGCGCCGTCCACCAGGAACCAGGTGTGGGGCCTTCCCGAAAGGAGGAAGCCCAAGGCCCTTTCCACCTTGTGCCCCCGGTGGGCCAGAATCCCCGGCCAGGCCTCCGGGGGTTCTTGGAGGAGGGCCCTGCGCCAAGGGGGGGTTTCCCGCACGGGGTAGGACTTGAGCCGGAACCTCAGCTCCAGGGCCTCCCCCTCCCTCAGGGCGAAGCGGGCCCAGAGGGTGCCCCGGGCCTCGTAGGCCTCGAGGGGCTTTTGCGAGAGGAAGACCCCGGCCACCTCCTGCCCGGGAAGGCTTTGGGGGAGGGGCAGGAGGTACTCGCCCGGGGCGTGGGGGAGGAAGCGGAGGGCCAGGTCCACGGGTCTACGATACACTTTTCCCATGGAGTGGCTCCTGACCCCTGGTCCCGTGCGGCTCCACCCCAAGGCCCTGGAGGCCCTATCCCGGCCCCAGCTCCACCACCGCACCGAGCCCGCCCGGGCCCTCTTTTTGGAGGCCCGTTCCCTTCTCAAGCGGGCTTTCGGCACGGAAGGGGAGGTCCTCCTCCTCACGGGAAGCGGCACCCTGGCCATGGAGGCCTTGGCGCAGAACCTCTTCGCCCCCGGGGAGCGGGTCTTGGTCCCCGTTTACGGCAAGTTCTCCGAGCGCTTTTACGAGATCGCCCTGGCGGCGGGGCTTAGGGCGGAGCGCTTGGACCTTCCCTATGGCCGGGTGCCCCGCCCCGAGGACGTGGCCCAAAGGGGGTTTCAAGGGCTTCTCCTCGTCCACTCCGAGACCTCCACCGGGGCCTTGGTGGACCTTCCCGCCCTGGCCCGGGCCTTTAAGGAGGCGAACCCCGAGGGCCTGGTGGGGGCGGACATGGTGACGAGCCTGCTCGTGCGGGAGGTGGCCCTGGAGGCTTACGGGGTGGACGCCGCCGTTTCGGGAAGCCAAAAGGGCCTCATGTGCCCCCCGGGCCTCGGCTTCGTGGCCCTCTCCCCAAGGGCCCTGGAGCGTCTAAAGCCTAGGTGTTACTACCTAGACCTCGCCCGGGAGCTCAAGGCCCAGCGGGAAGGGGAAAGCGCTTGGACCCCGGCCATCAACCTGGTGGGGGCGGTCAAGGCGGTGCTGGAGGCGGTGATGCCCCACCTGGAAGCGCACCTCGCCTTGAAGGCGTGGCAAAACGCCCTCCTCTACCAGGTGGGGGAGGCGCTTGGGCTAAGGCCCGTCCCCGAGGTGAAAAGCCCCGCCGTGGCCGCCTTCTACCTGCCCGAGGGGGTGTCCTACGGGGCGGTGAAGGAGGCCTTCGCCCGGCGGAACGCGGTGATCGCCGGGGGGCAGGGGCCCCTAAAGGGCAGGATCTTCCGCCTCTCCCTCATGGGGGCCTACGACCGGTACGAGGCCTTGGGGGTGGCGGCCCTCTTCAGGGAAGCCTTGGCCGATATTCTTCCACCCTCTTGAGCATCTCTTCCCGGGTGTAGACCGCCCGGGCGCCCCCGATGAGCTTGGGCCGGGTCTTGGCGGCGATGAGGACCGCCTCGCCCAGCTTGCGCACGGAAAGGCGCAGGGGCACGGCCACGGGCCTTAGGTGCATGCCGATGAGCACCCCGCCGATGTCCATCCCCCCGTGGGCCTGGGCCTTGAGGGACTCCACCATCACCGGGTCTTGGAAGCGGAGGAAGGCCGCCGTGGCCAAGGCCCCCCCGGCCTTGGGATGGGGGAAGACGGTGACCTCCTCCAGGCCGTAGGCCCGGGCCGTTTCCTTTTCCACCACCAGGGCGCGGTTCAGGTGCTCGCACCCCTGGACGGCCACGTGAACGCCCCGCTCCAAGAGGGGCGGCAGAAGCCCCTCCAGGATGGCCTCGGCGGCCTCGAGGCTCGGCCTTGTGCCCACCCTTTCCCCCAAGACCTCGCTGGTGGACCCCCCGAGGACGAAGAGGCTTCCCCTAGGCATGGGGAAAAGCTCCAAAAATTCCCGGATGGCCGCCTCCGCCTGCCGCTTCAGGCCTTCCATGCCTTAAGCCTAGCCTAGCGTGAGGAGGTCCAGGAGGATGAAGAGGAACATTCCCAGGCTCACCCCCACGTTGGCCTGGAAGAAGGCCACCTCCACCCGGGAAAGGTCCTTGGGGGTTACCAGGCGGTGCTCCCAAAGGAGGAGCCCCCCCACCAGGAGAAGCCCCAGGTGGTAGGCCCACCCCGCCCCGTAGCTAAGCCCCGCCATCAGGAAGGCGAGCCAGGCGAGGAGGTGGGTGGCCCGGGCCACGAGGAGGGCCTTGGGGATGCCGAAGCGGGCCGGGATGCTCTTCACCCCATGGGCCCGGTCAAAGGCGTAGTCCTGGGTGGCGTAGAGGATGTCAAAGCCGGCGATCCAAAGCCCCACCCCTGCCCAAAGCCAGTAGGCGGTGGGGGCGAAGCTCCCCGTGACGGCGATCCACCCCCCAGGGGCGGCGGCCCCGATGGTGAGGCCGAGGACGTAGTGGCAGAGCCAGGTGAAGCGCTTGGTGTAGCTGTAGGCGGTGAGGAAGAAGACGGCCACGGGCAGGAGCCTGGCCGTGAGGGGGTTCAAGGCGAGCCCGGCGTAGACCAAAAGGGCGAGGCCCACCAGGGCGAGGACGAGGGTTTCCCAAGGCTTGACGAGCCCCTTGGGCAGGTGGCGGTTCTGCGTGCGGGGGTTTAGGGCGTCGATCCGCCAGTCTATGAGCCGGTTGAGGGCCATGGCCATGGTCCTCGCCCCCACCATGGCCAGGGTGACGAGGAGGAAGGTGCGCCAACCCGGCCAGCCCCCCGCCGCCAGGAGCATCCCGGCGTAGGCGAAGGGGAGGGCGAACAGGGTGTGCTCAAAGCGCACCAGCTCCAGGTAGAGCCTGAGGCGGTTCACCCCTTCCGAACCTCCAGGATGCGGTTTTGCCCATCCACCAGGACCACCGTGGGCTTGAGGCTCCGGGCCTCCTCCTCGTCAAAGATCCCGTAGGCCACGAGGATTACCAGGTCGCCGGGCTTCACCAGGTGGGCGGCGGCCCCGTTGATCTGGACCACCCCCGAGCCCCTTGGGCCCGGCAGGGCATAGGTGGTAAGGCGGGCCCCGTTGGTGATGTCGTAGATGTCCACCTGCTCGTAGGGCAGGATGCCGGCGGCGTCCAGGAGGTCTTGGTCCACGGTCACCGAGCCCACGTAGTGGAGGTCGGCCTGGGTCACGGTGGCCCGGTGGATTTTGGCGTGGAACATCACCCTCTTCACGGGGTCTAAGTTTATCCCGCCTCGAGGCCCTCGGGAAGCGCCCCCTCCACGAAAAGGGTCTTGGCCTGGGTGTAGAGCACCTGGCCGGGAGGGGCTTTGCGGGGCCGCCAGACGTGCTTCTTGCGGGTGTAGTCCACGGGCACCTGCCGTTCGCCCCGGGCCTTGGAGTGGTAGGCGGCAAGCCTAGCGGCGAAGAGGAGGTCCTCCAGGGGTGGGTTTTTCCCTTCTACCTTGAGGATCACGTGGCTTCCCGGTACCCCTTGGGCGTGGAACCAGAGGTCCTCGGAGTGGGCCGTGCGGGTGAGGAGGTCGTTTTCCTTGGCGTTCCGCCCCACGAGGACGGGAAAGCCCGAAGGGGAGGTGTAGCGGAGGCCAAGCCTGGGGCCCTTTTCCCCCTTGGGCTTCCGGGTGAGGGCGAGGAGTTCCGTTAGGTCCGCCTGGGCGATGCGGGCCATCTCCCCTTCCAGCTCCGCTATCCGGGCCTCCGTCTTGGGGATGAGGTCCAAAGCCCTTTCCGCCAGCTCCTCCAGGCGCCGGGCCCTTTCATAGAGCTTCTTGGCGTTTTCCTGGGGGGGGAGGGCAGGGTCTAGGGGGATTTCCACGGGGTGGCCGTCAAACCCCTTTAGGACCACCTTGGCTTGCCCCTTGGGTACCTCCTTGAGGCGGGCGAGGAGGAGGTCGGCCTTTTGCCGAAGGGCCTCGGCCTCCTCCAGGCGGGCGAGGGCCTTTTCGTAGTCGGCGAGCCGGGCCCTGAGGGTGCGCACCTCCCGGGCCAGGGCATCGAGAAGGGGCTTCCTCAGGGCCTCCTTCTCCTCCTCCTGCCACCTGGCCCGGAGCTCCTCAGAAAGCGCCGTGCGCAGGGAGGGGTCCTCCACAAGGCCCTTGAGGGCCCGGTGGAGGAGGGCGAGCCCGGCCTCCCCTAGGGGGCTTTCCGGCGTGAGGCCCGCCCGGCGGGCCAGCTCCCGCATAAGCTCCAGGCCCACCCCATCCACGTGGCGCACCACCTCCTTGAGGGGCTTCCCCAGGAGGACCCTTAGGTCTTCCTCCGTGAGGGTTCTCGGGTCCAGCTTGGCGTAGGGGGGTGGGGGGGTGTAGGGGAGGCCGGGCTTGAGTTCCCGGTAGCGGTTCACCTCCTGGGTGATGACCCGGTCCACCCCCAGGAGGATGCCCTTCTCGTCCAGAAGGAGGAGGTTGGCGTTCCGCCCCGTGGCCTCAAAGACCAGGACGGAGGGCGGGGTGTCCACGAAGCCCTTTTCCCCGGCGAAGTGCAGGAAGACCACCCGGTCCAGCTTCAGCTGCTCCGCTGCCACCAAAGGCCCCTTGACCCGGGCGGATAGCTGCCGCTGGAAGGGGGTCTTGGGCTCCCCCAGGAGGGTCCCTTCCTCCAGGACCAGGCTGGGGTTTGGGGGGCGGTAGTGGAGGACCAGGTTGAAAATCCGTCCCGACTGGCCCTTCAGGAGCACGGCCAGGGTGCCCTCGTTGGGGAAGGCGAGGCCCAGGTTCAGGGCGGGAAGCTCCGGGAGAAGCCCCCGCAAAAGGGCGTGGATCAGGAGGCCTTCCATCTGCGAAACGCCACCAAAAAGGCGGTGTGCCCCACCTGCTGGAAGCGGGGATGGGCCACGGGAAGCCGGATTTCCCACTCCCGCCAGCCCACCTCCAAGACCCTCTCCAACCGCAGGGGAAGCCCCTCCGCCGCCCGCACGGTTTCCAGGACCTGGGTGATGTTGGGGAGGTAGGCCACCAAAAACCGGTCCGGCATCAGGGCTTCCGCCGCCTTAGGGAGGACCTTCCAGGGCTCCATGAGGTCCAGGGCCACCCCGTGGAAGCTTTCCGGGGCAAGCGCGGCCTCCTCCAAGCCCTGGGCGTGGAAGCGCACGTTTTCCACCTGCCAGAAGGCCCTAACGTTTTCCTCCGCCTGTTTTAGGTGGTGGGGGCGCTTCTCGTAGCTTTCCACCAGGCCCTCCTTGCCCACCGCCCGGGCCAGGAAAAGGGTGAGGCCCCCCGAGCCCGTGCCCGCCTCGAGGACCCGCATCCCCGGGGCCAGGTCCAGGAGGGCCACCATGGCGCTGGCGTCCTTGGGGTAGGTGGGGGTGGCGCTCCGCCGCATGTGGAGGACGTACTCCTCCAGGGTGGGCCGGTGGACGGAGAGGGGTTCCCCCAGGTGGGTTTCCACCACCCCCCCAGGCCCCGCCCGGAGGATGGCCTCGTGGGAGACGCTTCCCTTATGGTGGTGGAACACCCCCCCAGGCCTCAGGCGCACCAGGAAGGCGCGGCCCTTGGAGTCTTTGAGGAGAAAAAGCTCGCCTTCCACCCCGCCCACTTTAGCGGGCGAGTTCCAGGTAGTCCAGTACCTGGGTGAGGTCAAAGGGGTTGGGCACCAGGTAGGGTCCGGCCAGGACCGTGGTCGCTGGCTAGGGCGGCGGGCAGGGCCTCGGGGTGGATTTCCGTGAGGGGGAAGTGGCGGTAGCTTATCCGAAGTTCCCCCTGCGCCGCCCGGGCCTTGAGAGAGGGTAGCACCTCCCGGGCCAGGCGCTGGCAGTAGGGGCACTGGAAGTCGGAGAAGATCCGCAACATCGGCCCCTTTTCCCCCAGGACGAGGCGGTCTTGGTTCAAGGCGAGGGCTTCCACCCTCCTGGGGGCGAGCCGGGCGCGGAAGGGCTCCGAAAAGGCCAGTTCCAAGAGGAAGGCCCCTTCCAGGTTCAGGGTAAGGGTGCGCCCCTTAAGGCCGGGGGCGTTTTCCTTGTACCAGGTGAGGAAGGCTTCCGAGAAGGGAAGGCCTGTGGCCCGGTCCAGAAGCCGTCCCAGGAAGGCGGCGTTTTCGGGACCCTGGTAGCGCACGGCGAGGAGGCGGTTGTTTTGGGTTTCCACCTCTACCTGGGCGCCCGGGGGAAGGGGGCCCAGGGCCTTTGGAAAGCCTTCCGGGGGCCTGGCGATCTGGGCTAGAGCCAAGCCCCCAAGGAGGCCAAGGAGGGCCCCAAGCCTCCTCATACCTTGAAGAAGCCTTCCACCGGCAGGACGAAGACCACAGCCCCTCCCACCTGCACCTCCACGGGCTGGGCGAGGAAGGGGTCGGGGGCCTCGGAGAGGGGAAGCCCCCGGGTTACCAGCCGGGTGCGGGTGCGGCACTTCTCCCGGATGAGGTCCAAGACCTCCTCCACCCGCCCGTCCTCCACCCCGATCAAGAGGGTGGTGTTCCCCTCCCGCAGGAAGCCTCCCGTGGAGGCCAGCTTGGTGGACTGGAGGCCCCGCTCCAACAGGGCCTTGGTGAGGCCGGGGGCGTCCGTGTCCTGCACGATGGCGATGATGAGCTTCATTGCCGCCTATTGTACACCCACCCTTAGGTGGCCGTGCCACTCCTGGAGGCTTTTCACCTCTAGGGCCTTCTCCCGGGCCTTGAGGATGGCCTTGAGGCTCCACCAGGCCCCTTCCAGGGTGGTGATGAAGGGAAGCCCCTTTTCCACGGCGCGCCTCAGCTCGGGGTGGGGAACGGGGCTGATGAGGAGATCGTATTCCCCATCGCTCAGGCTAAACCCCGCCTCCTGGTAGGCCTTTTGGAGGGCTTCCAGGCGTTCCCGCGCCTCCGGCCGGAGCCCTTCGCCGATGAAGCGGACCCGGCCCTCCAGGGGCAGCCTCTGCCCGGCGCCCAGTTCCGCCTTGTAGTAGGCCAGGTAGGGGTCCTCGTCAATCCCCATGCTTTCCCCCGTGGAGCGCATTTCCGGTCCCAGGACAGGGATGACCCCGGGGAACTTGAGCCAGGGGATCACCACCTCCTTCACGGCGTAGTAGGGGGGCACGGGTTCCGGGTCCTTGACCCCAAGCTCCTTCAGGGTCTTCCCCACAGCGATGAGGGCGGCGAGCTTGGCCAGGGGAACGCCGATGGCCTTGGAGACGAAGGGCACGGTGCGGCTCGCCCGGGGGTTGGCCTCGAGGACGTACACCTCCTCCCCCAAGACGGCGTACTGGACATTCAATAGCCCCTTCACCCCCAGGGCCAAGGCCAGGCGGCGGGTGTAGTCCTTTACCTTGGCCAAGGCCTCGGGGGAGAGGTGCACGGGGGGGAGGACCGTGGCCGAGTCCCCCGAGTGGACCCCGGCCCGTTCCACGTGCTCCATCACCCCGGCGATCATCACCGCCTCCCCGTCGGAAAGGGCGTCCACGTCCAGCTCCAAGGCCCCTTCCAGGTAGCGGTCCAGGAGGATGGAGGGTTTTTCCTCCAGGGGCGCATAGACCTCCTCCAGGTAGCGGTGGAGTTCCTCCTCGCTCCAAAGGACCCGCATGGCCCGCCCCCCCAGGACGTAGCTGGGCCGGGCGAGGAGGGGGAAGCCGAGCTCCTGGGCAAGCCTTAAGGCCTCCTCCGGGGTGGCCGCCACCCGTCCCTCGGGCTGGGGGATGCCCAAGGCCTGGCAGAGGGCGTGGAACGCCTCCCGGTCCTCCGCCTTGTGGATGGCGGCGTAGGGGGTGCCGAGGAGCCTCACCCCGTGGGCCTCCAGGCCCTGGGCGAGCTTAAGGGGCGTCTGCCCCCCCAGGGTGGCGATGACCCCGAGGGGCTTTTCGTGCTCCACCAGGTTGAGGACGTCCTCGAGGGTCAAGGGCTCAAAGTAGAGGCGGTCTGCGGTGTCGTAGTCCGTGGAGACCGTCTCCGGGTTGGAGTTCACCATGAGGGTCTCGTACCCCGCCTCCCTTAGGGCCCAGACGGCGTGCACCGTGGCGTAGTCAAACTCCACCCCTTGCCCGATGCGGATGGGCCCCGAGCCCAGGATCACCACCTTGGGCTTCGCTGAGGGCCAGACCTCGTCCTCCTCCTCATAGGTGGAGTAGTGGTAGGGGGTGTAGGCCTCAAACTCGGCGGCGCAGGTGTCCACGGTCTTGTAGACGGGAACCACGCCCTGGGCCTTGCGCTCGGCGCGCACCTCCGCCTCCCCCTTGCCCAGAAGCTCCCCTATGCGCCGGTCGGGGAGGCCTAGGGCCTTGTAGAAGCGCCAGTCCTCCCGGTCCTTGGGGGGATGCTCCTTAAGCCAGGCCTCCGCCTGGGCGATCTCCTTCATCTGGTGGAGGAACCAGGGGTCAATCTTGGTGGCCTCGTAGAGCTCCTCCACGGGCATGCCCCGCCTCAAAAGCTCCAGCACGGCGTAGATGCGGTCGGGGTTGGGATAGAGCTTCTTCTCCAGGTCCTCCGTGCGCACCCCCGCCAAGGCCCGCACGTCCCGCTCCAGCCCCCGGAGGGCCTTAAGAAGCGCCTCCTTGAAGGTGCGGCCCATGGCCATCACCTCCCCCACGGACTTCATCTGCGTGCCGAGCTCGTCCTTAAGCCCCCCCAGGGTGTTGGGGAGGTCCTGGAACTTCTCAAAGGCGAAGCGGGGAATCTTCACCACCACGTAGTCAATGGTGGGCTCAAAGGAGGCGGGGGTTTTGCGGGTGATGTCGTTGGGAAGCTCGTCCAGGCGGTAGCCCACCGCCAGAAGGGCGGCGATCTTGGCGATGGGGAAGCCCGTGGCCTTGGAGGCCAGGGCCGAGGAGCGGGAGACCCGGGGGTTCATCTCAATGACCACCTGGCGGCCCGTCTTGGGGTCCACGGCGAACTGGATGTTGGACCCCCCCGTGTCCACCCCGATCTCCCTTATCACCGCCTTGGCGGCGTCCCGCATCCTCTGGTACTCGGCGTCGGAGAGGGTTTGGGCCGGGGCCACGGTGATGGAGTCCCCCGTGTGGACCCCCATGGGGTCCAGGTTCTCGATGCTGGTGATGATGACCACGGTGTCGGCGTGGTCCCGCATCACCTCCAGCTCAAACTCCTTCCACCCCAAGACCGACTCCTCCACCAAGGCGGTGTGCACGGGGGAGAGGGTGAGGCCCCGCCCCAGGACCTCCACGAGCTCCTTCTCGTTCCTGGCGATGCCGCCCCCCGTACCCCCCAGGGTGAAGGAGGGGCGCACCACCACGGGGTAGCCCACCTCCCGGGCGAAGTGGAGCCCTTCCTCCACGCTCCCCACCATGAGGCCCCGGGGCACCTCGAGGCCGATCTTCCGCATGGCCTTCTGGAACTCCTCCCGGTCCTCCCCCTTCTTAATGGCCTCCGCCTTGGCCCCGATGAGTTCCACCCCGTAGCGCTCCAGGATGCCCTCTTCATATAGGGCCATGGAGAGGTTCAAGGCGGTCTGGCCCCCCAGGGTGGGGAGGAGGGCATCGGGGCGCTCCTTGGCCAGAACCCTTTCCAGATACTCCAGGGTTAGGGGCTCCACGTAGGTGCGCTCGGCCAGCTCGGGATCGGTCATGATGGTGGCGGGGTTGGAGTTCACCAGGATGGCCTCGTACCCCGCCCCCCTTAAGGCCTTCACCGCTTGGGTGCCGGAGTAGTCAAACTCGGCGGCCTGTCCGATGGTGATGGGTCCCGAACCGATGATGAGGATTTTCTTGAGGTCTCTTCTCGGCGGCATCGCGTACCCGGTGGAAGAGCTTACCACAGGCCGGGGATTTGGCCAAGGGTTGGTGCTAAGTCTATGCAAAAGGAGCGGGTCTAAATGCATAGACTTACCACCAGGCCCTCGGCGCCCCCGCCCGCTATACTCAAGCCATGCGCAAGGTGCGCCCCGAGGAGCTCAAAGCCCTCCTGGCCCAGGGGGTCAAGGTGGTGGACGTGCGCCCCGCTGACCGGAGGACCACCCCCTTGCCCTTCCCCGCCGAGTGGGTGCCCCTAGAGAAAATCCAAAAGGGAGAGCATAGCCTCCCCAAAGTCCCCCTCCTTTTGGTGTGCGAGAAGGGGCTATTGAGCCAGGTGGCGGCCCTTTACCTGGAGGCGGAGGGGTACGAGGCCATGAGCCTGGAGGGCGGGCTTCAGGCCTTGACGGAGCCCAAATAGCCCCGTAGAATGGCGGATGCTGAGCGTGGTGAGCGTAGCTCAGCTGGTTAGAGCACCGGACTGTGGATCCGGGGGTCGTGGGTTCAAGTCCCATCGCTCACCCCAAAACCACCACCCCGCGCGGGGTGGTATTTTAAAGGGGGGCCTCGCCCCCATGCGAGGATGGCGGAACCGGTAGACGCGCCGGACTTAGGATCCGGTGGGGCAACCCGTGCGGGTTCAAGTCCCGCTCCTCGCACCAACCGGGCGGGGCCCCTTCTTGTGCGAGGTGTGGCGTGGCGGAGATCCTGGAGCGTTCCGGCTATCGGGTAAGGGTTCGGGTGGAGGTCCCGGCGGAGAAGGTGGAGGAGAGCTACCAGGCCCTCCTGAAGGACCTGGCCAAGCGGGTGAGGATCCCGGGTTTCCGTCCGGGCAAGGCCCCCCTGAAGGTGGTGGAGGCCCGTTTGGGCCGCGAGGAGCTTCTTGCCGACCTTAAGGAGCGCCTGGTGGAGGAAACCTACCCCCAGGCGGTGCGGGAGCTGGGCCTAACCCCGGTGGCCGCCCGGGTGGTGGAGGAGGAGCTTAGGGAAGGGGAGGGCTTCCGCTACGTGGCGGAGGTGGAGAACTACCCCGAGGTGAAGCTCCCCGACTGGAGGGCCTTCGCCCTGGAGGTACCCTCGCCTCAGGTCACGGAGGAGATGGTGGAAAAGGCCCTGGAGGAGCTTCGCTTCCGCTACGCCGAACTCGTTCCCGTGGACCGGGAGGCCCAGGAGGGGGACCACGTCTTCGTGCGCACGGAGGAGGGGGCGGAGTTCCCCATTGACCTCTCCAAGGCCCTGCCTCACGTAAAGGAGGCCCTTTTGGGCAAGCGGGCGGGAAATGTGGTCATGGTCCCCGTCCTGAACGAGCAGGGCGAAAAGGTGCGGGAGGTGCGCACCGAGGTCCTGGAGGTCAAGACCCTGGAGCTCCCCGAGCTGGACGAGGAGTTCGCCAAGACCCTGGAGGCGGAAAGCCTCGAGGACCTCAAGGCCAAGGTGCGGGAAAGCCTTGAGCGCCAGGCGGAAGCGGCCTACCAGGAGGCCCGGGAGCGGGCCTTTTTGGAGAAGCTCGCCGAGGGGATGGAGGCGGACATCCCGCCCTCCATGCTGGAGGCGGAGGAGCGCCACCTCTTGGAGCACCTGGCGGAGGACCTCTACCGCCAGGGGATCGCTCTAGAGGCCTACCTCAAGGCCCTGGAGGAGCGGGGCGAGCTGGAAAAGTTCAAGGAGGACCTGCGGCAGGAAGCCCTTAAGCGGGTGCGCCGCTCTTTGGCTAAGGAGCGGCTTGCCGAGGAGCTCAAGCCCGAACTCACGGAGGAGGAGTGGCAGGCCTACCTGCAGGCGGTGGCCCGCTCCTACGGCGTCGCTGTCCAAGAACTCAAGCGGCAGTTCGGCGAGCGGGGCCTGGCCCGGCTTAGGGCCGCTTACCTCCAGGACAAGGCGGTGCGCCAGGCCCTGGCGGAACTGGCCTAAGGGGGGCTTGGTGGCCCAGGGGGGATTTTCCCCTGGGCTTCCCCGTAGAATGGGAAACGGTATGGTCATACCCTACGTCATAGAGCAGACCGCCCGCGGCGAGCGGGTCTACGACATCTACTCCCGTCTCCTCAAGGACCGGATCATCTTCCTGGGCACCCCCATAGACGCCCAGGTGGCCAACACCGTGGTGGCCCAGCTCCTCTTCCTGGATGCGCAAAACCCCAACCAGGAAATCAAGCTCTACATCAACTCCCCTGGGGGGGAGGTGGACGCCGGGCTTGCCATCTACGACACCATGCAGTTCGTGCGGGCCCCGGTTTCCACCATCGTCATCGGGCTTGCGGCCAGCATGGCGGCGGTGATCCTGGCCGCCGGGGAGAAGGGCCGCCGCTACGCCCTGCCCCACTCCAAGGTGATGATCCACCAGCCCTGGGGCGGGGCCCGGGGCACGGCCAGCGACATCGCCATCCAGGCCCAGGAAATCCTCAAGGCCAAGAAGCTTCTGAACGAGATCCTGGCCAAGCACACGGGCCAGCCCCTGGAAAAGGTGGAGAAGGACACGGACCGGGACTACTACCTCTCGGCGCAGGAAGCTTTGGCGTACGGCCTCATTGACCAGGTGGTGACCCGTGAGGAAGCCTAGACCCCACTGCAGCTTCTGCGGCCTTCGCCCTCCGGACACGGGAAGGCTTCTGGAAAGCCCCCTGGAGGACGTCTTCATCTGCGAAGACTGCGTGGCCCGGGCCCAGGAGGTCCTGCGCGGGGAAAGCCACCGGCCCAAAGGCCCAAGCCGCCTGCCCAAACCCCAGGAGATCAAGGCCCACCTGGACCAGTACGTGGTGGGCCAGGAGGCGGCGAAAAGGGCCTTAAGCGTGGCGGTTTACAACCACTACAAGCGCCTTCTCCATCCCGAGGCGGAGATCGGTAAGGCCAACATCCTCCTCATCGGCCCCACGGGCACGGGAAAAACCCTCCTGGCCGAGACCCTCGCCCGCTTCTTGGAGGTGCCCTTCGCCATCGCCGACGCCACCACCTTGACCGAGGCGGGGTATGTGGGGGAGGACGTGGAGAACGTCATCCTCCGCCTTCTCCAGAACGCCGACTTTGACGTGGAGCGGGCGGAGATGGGCATCGTCTACATTGACGAGATTGACAAGATCGCCCGCAAGTCGGAAAACCCCTCCCTCACCCGGGATGTCTCCGGCGAAGGGGTGCAGCAAGCCCTCTTGAAGATTATTGAGGGCACCATCGCCAACGTGCCCCCGCAAGGGGGCAGGAAGCACCCCCACCAGGAGTTCATCCCGGTGAACACCAAGAACATCCTTTTCATCCTGGGCGGGGCCTTTGAGGGCTTGGAGAACATCGTCAAGGCCCGGGTAGGCCGCACCGCCATCGGCTTCACCGGGGACAAGGAGAAGCGGGAAGAGCCCCTGGAGGTCATCCCCGAGGACCTGGTGAAGTTCGGCATGATCCCCGAGTTCGTGGGCCGGGCTCCCCTCATCGTCCAGCTCCACCCCCTCACGGAGGACGACCTGGTGCGCATCCTCACCGAACCCAAGAACGCCCTGGTGCGGCAGTACCAGGAGCTTTTCCGCATGGAAGGGATTGAGCTCCGCTTTACCCCGGCGGCCCTCAAGGAGGTGGCCCGCCGCGCCCTCAAGCGGGGCACGGGGGCCCGGGGGCTAAGGGCCATCCTGGAGAAGACCATGGTGGACCTGATGTTTGAGGCCCCGGGGAGCGGGGTGAAGGAGCTCGTGGTGGACCTGCCCCACCTGGACCACCCCTTGAGGGCCCTGGAGGAGGCCCGGCTCCGGCAGGCTTCTTAAGCCTAGCCGGAAAGCTGGGCCACCAGGGCTTCCTTGAGGGCGAAAAGCCGCTCGGTGAGCGAAACGTGGTAGATGTGGGGGTTCACCAGGCGGCGCACCCCAGGGTCCAGCCGGGCCACGTCCCTTTGCCGCCGTTCCCGTAAGGCCTCGAGGGGTACGGGCGGGAAGAGGCGCCTGCCCCGGAAGGCTTCTTCCAGGAGGGGTTCCAGGGTGAATTCCCCGGGCCTTAGGGTGCGCCTTTTGGTGGGGTCGGTGGGGTGGCGGAGGTGGAGGGGGGTGTCTTCCCGCACCTCCTCGTCAAAGGTGGCGAGGAGGTCCGCCGTGGCCAGGCCCCGCCCGTCGTAGACGCGGTAGACCTTCTTGTGCCCGGGGTTGAGCACCTTTTCCAAGGAGTCCGAGATCTTGATGGCGGGAGCCCAGGTGCCGTTTTCCCGGATGGCCACCAGCTTGTACACCCCCCCGAGGGCTGGGTACCCCCAGGAGACCACCATGCGCGTCCCCACCCCGTAGACCAGGCGCTTCAGGAGCTTTTCCGGTTCCACCCCGTACCGGGGGGCTTCTTCCAGGATCTGGCTCTTGATCTGCCAGATGACGAGCTCGTCCAGGTCGCCGGAGAGCACGATGAGGGTGTCGGCAAAGCCCGCCTTGTCCAGTTCCTTGGCCACCTGGATGGCCAGGTAGGCCAGGTCCCCGGAGTCAATCCGCACCCCCACGGGCCGGTGCCCCTTGCGCCTTAGCCTCTCAAAGACCTTGAGGGCGTGGGGCAGGCCGGAGTGGAGGGTGTCCACGGTGTCCAGGAGGAGGATGGTGTCGTCGGGGAAGACCTCGGCGAAGGCCTGGAAGGCATCCTCCTCGGTGTAGCCCAGGGCCAAGAAGGCTTGGACCAGGCTATGGGCGTGGGTGCCGGAGGAGGGGAGGCCCAGGAGGTGGGAGAGGCTTACGGCGCTGGAGCGGTTGGCCCCGCCGATGAGGCTTGCCCGGGTGGCGCTTTCCCCTCCCTTGCCCGGGGCCCGGCGTAGGCCGAACTCCAGGACCACCGCCTCCTCCCCCGCCGCCTCCCGCACCCGGCTCGCCTTGGTGGCGATGAGGGTTTCGTAGTTGATGCGGTTGAGGAGGGCGGTTTCCAAAAGTTGCGCCTGGAGGAGGGGGCCTTCCACGCTGAGGAGGGGCACCTGGGGGTGGGCCACCCGGCCCTCGGGGAGCGCCCGCACCGTGAGGCCGGAGAAGCCGCCCACGTCCTTTAGGTAGCGGAGGTAGTCCTCGGCGAAAAGGGGCTTGCCCGAACGGCCCTTGAGGGCTCCGAGGGCCTCCAGCTCCTCGTTCCCGAAGCGGGCGGTTTCCATCCAGGAAAGGAGGGGGTCCAGGCCGGCGAAGACGGTGTAGCCCGCCTGGTGGGCCCCGTAGTCCGGGTTTTTCCGGTAGAAGGCCTCAAAGAGGGCCTCCCTTTCGTGAAGCCCCAGGCGGAAGTAGACCTGGCCCATGGTGAGCTGGTAGAGGTCGGTGTAGAGGATGCCGAAGGGGTCCATGGGCCTAGCATAGCCCCTCCATTTTGGCTACACTAGCGGGATATGGTGGAGGTCCACGCCTGCAGTCCTGGTTGCCGCCACCACCTGGGGGGGGCAGGGTGGGGGGATGCGCCCTTGGTGCGCCTGGGCTACAACAAGGAGGCCCGGGCCAAGAAGTTCCCCTACCTAAGGGCCCTCCTGGAGCGCCCCGTGGTCTTTGACGGGGCCATGGGCACCGAGCTGCAAAAGAGGGACCTCGCCCCCGAGGACTACGGGGGGGAGGCCTACTTCGGCTGCCCCGAGGTGCTAAACCGCACCCGGCCCCAAGTGGTGCAGGAAATCCACCGCGCCTACCTCGAGGCCGGGGCCGAGGTGATAGAGACCAACACCTTTGGCGCTCTAAGGCACGTCCTGGCCGAGTACGGGCTAGGGGAGGAGGCGGAGGCGCTCGCCTACCTGGGGGCTAGGCTTGCCAAGGAGGTGGCGGAGCCCTGTGGGGCCTTTGTGGCGGGGGCCCTGGGCCCGGGGACCAAGCTCATCTCCTTGGGCCAGATCTCCTGGGACGAGCTCTTCGCCGCCTACAAGGAAGCGGTGCGGGGGTTGCTTCGGGGCGGGGTGGACCTGATTCTTTTGGAAACGGCCCAGGACATCCTCCAGGTGCGCTGCGCCGTTTTGGCGGCGCGGGAGGCCATGGCCGAGCTGCGCCGGGAGGTGCCCTTGCAGGTCCAGGTGACCTTTGAGGCCACGGGGACCCTCCTCGTGGGCACGGACGAGCAGGCGGCCTTGGCCGCTTTGGAGAGCCTGCCCGTGGACGTGGTGGGCATGAACTGCGCCACGGGCCCCGACCTCATGGACAGCAAGGTGCGCTACTTCGCGGAGCACAGTACCCGGTTCGTGGCCTGCCTGCCCAACGCCGGCCTGCCGCGGAACGAGGGGGGGAAGGTGGCCTACGACCTCACCCCCGAGGAGCTTGCCCGCTGGCACCGCAAGTTCGTCCTGGAGTACGGGGTGAACGCCGTGGGGGGGTGTTGCGGCACGGGGCCCGAGCACATCCGCAAGGTGGCGGAGGCGGTCAAGGGGTTCCCCGTTAGGGAGCGGCCCAAGGCCTTCCCGCCCCAGGTGGCTTCCCTCTACCAAGCGGTGCCTCTTCGGCAGGAGACGAGCCTTTTCCTGGTGGGCGAGAGGCTGAACGCCACGGGGAGCAAGCGCTTCCGGGAGATGCTCTTTGCGAAGGACCTCGAGGGCATCCTGGCCCTGGCGCAGGAGCAGGTGGCGGAGGGGGCCCACGCCCTGGACCTCTCCGTGGCCTGGACGGGCCGGGACGAGCTTGAGGACCTAAAGTGGCTCCTCCCCGGCCTCGCCACCGCCGCCACCGTGCCCGTTATGGTGGACTCCACCTCCCCCGAGGCCATGGAGCTTGCCCTCAAGTACCTGCCGGGCCGGGTCCTCCTGAACTCCGCCAACCTGGAGGACGGCCTGGAGCGGTTTGACCGGGTGGCCTCCTTGGCCAAGGCCCACGGGGCGGCCCTGGTGGTCCTGGCCATTGATGAGAAGGGCATGGCCAAGACCCGGGAGGAGAAGGTCCGGGTGGCCTTGCGCATGTACGAGCGGCTCACGGAGCACCACGGCCTCCGCCCGGAGGACCTCCTCTTTGACCTCCTCACCTTCCCCATCACCCAAGGGGACGAGGAAAGCCGCCCTTTGGCCAAGGAAACCCTTCTGGCCCTGGAAGAGCTACGGGAGAGGCTTCCCGGCGTGGGGTTCATCCTGGGCGTGTCCAACGTCTCCTTCGGCTTGAAGCCCAGGGCCCGGCGGGTCCTCAACTCCGTCTTCCTGGACGAGGCCAGGAAGCGGGGCCTCACCGCCGCCATCGTGGATGCGGGGAAGATCCTCCCCATCGCCCAGATCCCCGAGGAGGCCTACGCCTTGGCCCTGGACCTCATCCATGACCGCAGGCGGGAAGGCTATGACCCCCTCATGGCCTTCATCGCCTATTTTGAGGCCCACCAAGAGGACCTGGCCCAAAAGGAGGACGCTTTCCAGGCCCTGCCCCTCCTGGAGAGGCTCAAGCGGCGGGTGGTGGAGGGGAGGAAGGTGGGCCTCGAGGCGGACCTGGAGGAGGCCCTGAGGGAGGGGCATAAGCCCCTAGACCTCATCAACGGCCCCCTCCTTGCGGGCATGAAGGAGGTGGGGGAGCTCTTTGGGGCGGGGAAGATGCAGCTTCCCTTTGTCCTCCAGGCCGCCGAGGTGATGAAAAGGGCCGTGGCCCACCTGGAACCCCACATGGAAAAGCGGGGTGCGGGCAAGGGCCGGATGATCCTGGCCACGGTGAAGGGGGACGTGCACGACATCGGCAAGAACCTGGTGGACATCATCCTCACCAACAACGGCTACCAGGTGATCAACCTGGGCATCAAGGTGCCCATTGAGGAGATCCTAAGGGCGGTGGAGGAGCACAAGCCCCACGCCGTGGGCATGTCGGGTCTTTTGGTAAAGAGCACCCAGGTGATGAAGGAGAACCTGGAGTACATGCGGGACAGGGGCTACACCCTCCCCGTCATCCTGGGCGGGGCGGCCCTCACCCGGAGCTTCGTGGAGGAGGAGCTTCGGGCCATCTACCCCAAGGTCTACTACGCCGAGGACGCCTTTGAAGGCCTAAGGCTCATGGAGGAGCTCACGGGCCACGCCTCTCCAGAGCTCACCCGGAAGGCGCCTACCCGGCCCAAGCGGGAGGCGCCCCGGGTGGAGGCCCGCCCCAAGCCCGTGGGCGACCCCCCTGCCATCCCCCGCCCCCCCTTCTTCGGCGTGCGGGTGGAGGAGAACCTGGACCTGGCCACCATCGCCCACTACGTGAACAAGCTCGCCCTTTACCGGGGGCAGTGGGGGTATAGCCGCAAGGGCATGGGCCGGGAGGAGTGGCAGGCCCTGGTGGAGCGGGAGGCGGAGCCCGTCTTCCGCCGCCTCCTCAAGGAGGCGAGGGAGGAGGGGTGGCTTCGGCCCCGTGTCCTCTATGGCTTCTTCCCCGTGGCCCGCGAGGGGGAGGAGCTTTGGGTCTATTCGCCCGAGACGGGGGAGGTCCTGGAGCGCTTCCGCTTTCCCCGGCAACGGGGTGGGGGGCTGAGCCTAGTGGACTACTTCCGCCCCCGCCATGCCCCACCTTTAGGCGACGAGGAGGCGTGGCTTCCCGCTTTTGAGGAAGGGGCCCGGGATGTGCTTGGGGTGCAGCTCGTGACCATGGGGGAGGAGCCGGGGAAGAAGGCGCGGGCCCTCTTTGAGAGCGGGGCGTACCAGGACTACCTCTTCGTCCACGGCTTCGCCGTGGAGATGACGGAGGCCTTGGCGGAGTACTGGCACAAGCGCATGCGGCAGATGTGGGGTATCGCCGGCCAGGACGCCACGGAGATCCCCAAGCTCTTCCAACAGGGCTACCAGGGGGCCCGCTACTCCTTCGGCTACCCTGCCTGCCCCGACCTTGCGGACCAGGCCAAGCTGGACCGGCTCATGGGCTTTGCCCGCATCGGCGTGCAGCTTACGGAGAACTTCCAACTGGACCCCGAGCACGCCACCAGCGCCCTGGTGGTCCACCACCCCGAGGCCCGCTACTTCAGCGTGGACTGAAAGGGCCCCGGGGTACCCCGGGGCCTCCCTTTACTCCTCGCCCTTGGCGATGGGCACCCCCACCAGGTTGCCCCACTCTGTCCAGGAGCCGTCGTAGTTCCGCACACGGGGGTAGCCCAGAAGGTACTTGAGAACAAACCAGGAGTGGCTGGAGCGCTCGGCGATGCGGCAGTAGACCACCACGTCCTTATCCTTGCTTACGCCCAAGGGCTCGTAGAGGGCCCTTAGCTCCTCGGCGCTCTTAAAGGTGCCGTCAGGGTTCACCGCCTTGGCCCAGGGGATGTTCTTGGCCCCGGGGATATGCCCGGCGCGCAGGGCGCCCTCCTGCGGGTAGTTGGGCATGTGGGTGAGCTCCCCCCGGTACTCCTCCGGGCTCCGCACGTCCACCAATGCCCCCTTCCCCTCCTTGACCTTGAGGATATGCTCCAGCACGTCGTCCCGGTAGGCGCGGATAGACTCGTCCCGGTAGGGCACCTCGTAGCGGCCCGGGGGGAAGCTCGGCACCTCGGTGGTGAGGGGCCGGCCCTCCTCCACCCACTTCTGCCGCCCCCCGTTCATGAGGCGCACGTCCTTGTGCCCGTTGTACTTGAAAAACCAGAAGGCGTAGGCGGCCCACCAGTTGTTCTTGTCGCCGTAGAGGACCACGGTGGTGTCGTTGGAGATGCCGAGCCGCTCCATGAGCCGGGCGAACGCCTCCTCGCCGATGAAGTCCCGCACCACCGGGTCCCAGAAGTCCCTTTGCCAGTCAATCTTCTGCGCCCCCGGGATGTGGCCCGTGTCGTAGAGGAGGATGTCCTCGTCCACCTCGAGGATCCGCACGTTAGGGTCTTCCAGGTGCGCCTGCACCCATTCGGTGCTGACCAGAACTTCCGGATGCGCGTATCCCATAGGCACCTCCCGCCCCCAATATACCCTTGAGCGTCTGAAGGTAAAGAACGGGGGACACAATTTCCGCAATCTCCTTGTTTCCCGAGGCGGGGTTTGGTATAAAGGTACCTGCGGGGAGTAGCCGCCCCTAGTCGGGGGCCAGCCGGTCGTCAGTACGGGAGGTTTCCCCGGTCGGCTGGGGCGCTTTGGGCGCATGGCGAGACCACCTAAAAGGTGGCCTCGGTTTTTGCTACACCCCGCAAGGAGGTAAGGCATGGACCTACTGGCAATCGCGCTCATGGCGTTGGTCTTCGTGGCTAGCTTAGCCATTCAAGGGGGCTTGCAGGCCACCTTTGCCCGTTTTGCCCGGGTGGCCAACAGCCGGGGGCTGACCGGGGCCCAGGTGGCCCGGGCCATCCTGGATGCCCACGGGCTCACCCACGTGCGGGTGGAGCCCGTGCCCGGGGCCTTGACGGACCACTATGACCCCCGTGCCAAGGCGGTGCGGCTGTCCGAGCCCAACTACGCTTCCCCAAGCCTTGCTGCCCTGGCGGTGGCGGCCCACGAGGTGGGGCATGCGGTGCAGGACGCCCAGGGCTACGCCTGGCTCAGGGTGCGGGCGAGCCTCTGGCCGGCGGCGAGCCTGGGGAGCAACCTGGGGCCCATCCTGGTGGTGCTCGGCCTCATGGTGGGGGCCCTAGGCTTGGCCAAGCTTGGGCTTTACCTCTACCTGGCGGTGGCCCTCTTCCAGCTCATCACCCTGCCCGTGGAGTTTGATGCGTCCCGGAGGGCCCTGGACTTCCTAAGGCGCATGGGGTTCCTGGACGCCCGGGAGATGGGCCCGGCGCGGCAGGTGCTCACCTGGGCGGCCCTGACCTACGTGGCGGCCTTGGCCAGCTCCTTGGCCACCATCCTCTACTACGCCAGCCTCCTCATGGGGCGGAGGGAGGAGTAGATGCCCCTTCTCCTCTGCCCCCAGTGCGGCGTGGGCATGAAGGAGGTGGAGCGCCGGGGGGTGCTCATAGACGTCTGCCCCCAGTGCGGGGGGGTGTGGCTGGACCGGGGGGAGCTGGAGAAGCTCCTCGCCGAGGCCCGGGCGGTGGAGAGGGCCTACGAGGAGGAGCGGGAGGCCTACTACCGCAAGGAAGGGAAGCCCTACAAAAAGAAGAAGGGTTTCCTGGAGTTCTTTGACCTCTTTGACTAGGGAGAAGCCCCCTGGGAAGGTGCATGCCCAGGGGTTTTCCCTTTTCTCCGCCCCGCAGGTACGGTGGGGGGTGGCGTGCGCATCCCTTGGGGCCTCCTCCGCCCTTAGCTCGCAGCGGGTGGCGAGGGGGTTGAAGAGGCCAGGCTTACCCAGATGCCCAGGGGTGTCGGGGTGCACGCAAAGGGTAGCGGAAGAGGCCCACCTCCTTCCCTTTGAGGGTCGGAAAGCCGGGGTGGCCCCCGAGGGGGCTTGGGGAACCCTTGGGCTGGAGGGGTTTTCCCTAGCGGTTATCCCCTGACCCGGAAAGCTTCCCCCGCGCCTGGCGGGAGCGGAGTTTTTCCAGGTTGGCCTGGGCCACCGCCTCGAGGCTCACCCCCAGGTCCGTGGCCACCTGGGCCACGTACCAGAGCACGTCCCCAAGTTCCTGTAGGAGGGCTTCCCGGGTCTCTGGGGTAAGGGTTCCCCCGTGGTCGCGGAGGACCTTTTTCACCTTGTTGGCCAGTTCCCCCGCCTCCCCCGCCAGGCCCAGGGTGGGGTAGAGGAGGCGGTAGGCCTCGGGGTAGAGGGCGGTCTTCTTGGCCTCTTCCTGGTAGGCGTCAAGGGTCATGGGCCACCTCCTTGCGGATGGCGTACACCCGGCTCACGCCCCTCTCGGCAGTGACGCCGTAGAGGGCGTGGCAGGCCTCCATGGTGCGCTTTTGGTGGGTGACGAGGATGAACTGGCGCCCCGAGGCCAAAAACCGGGCGAAGCGGAGCAGGTTGGCCTCGTCCAGGGCAGCGTCCACCTCGTCCAGCACCGCCAGGGGAAGCCCCCCTTGGAGCTCCCCTAGGGCGAAGAGAAAGGCTAGGGCGCCTAGGGTCTTCTCCCCCAGGGAAAGGAGGCGGAGGTCCTGGGTGCGCTTGCCCTGGGGCACCAGGAGGAGCCTTAGCCCCCGCCCTTCCCGCCTCACCTCCGTCTGGGCCCCCAGGAGGGCCAGGGCCTGGGTGCGGAAGGCCTCCTGGAAGCGGAGGAAGCTTTCCTTTAGGCGCTCGGCGTAGGCCTTTTCCACCGCCCTTGTTTCCCCCTCTAGGCGCAAGAGGGCTTCCTTGGCCTCCACCACCTCCCGTTCGCGGCGGGCGAGCTCCTCCCTAAGGGGCGCTAGCTCCCGCTCGGCCAGCGCGTTCACGGGACCCAGGCTTTCCCGCTCCCTTAGGACCTGGGCCAGGCGGGCCTGGAGCGCTCTTGGGGAGCCCGGTATCCTCTCCGCTTCCGGCAGGGCGGCGAGTTCCCGGGCGAGCTCCTCCAGGGTGGCCTCCCGCCTGGCGAGGAGGAGGCGGAGGTTTTCCCGTTCGGCCAGGAGGCGGTTGGCCTGGGTGAGGGTGCGGGCCTCCTTTTCCTGAAGGGCTTGGTGCTCCTGCCTGAGCTTGGCCCGTTGGGCTTCCAGGGCCTTGGCTTCCTCCAAGAGGGGCAGGGTGGCCTGAAGGCGCCCCTTTAGCTCGGCGAGGCGTTCTCTGACCCGGGCTGCCTCCGCCGCCGCCTTCTGCCATGCGGCGTGGGCCTCGGCCAGGAGGCGCCAGCGCTCGTGGGCTTCCGCCTGGGCCAGGAGCCCCTCCAGGGCCTGCCGCTCCTCTGCCAGGGCCTTGAGCCTCCCCTCGTCCCAGGTGGCCTCGGGGGGGGTGGGGGGCTTGGGGGCGGGGGGAAGGGGGGCCTTGAGCCTTGCCTGGAGGGCCGCCACCCTGGCCTGGGCTTCGGCGAGGGCCTGGCCGGAGGGAAGGGGCTTCAGGGCCTCCTCCAGGGCGTTTATGCGCTCCCGGAGCCGGGTCTCCTCCTCGGCCAGGTCCTCGAGGCGGCGGCGCAAGAGGAGGGTTTCCCCACCTCCCTTGACCCGCCCCCCGGTGAGGGCTCCCAGGCGCTCCAGCACCTCGCCCTCCCGCGTCACGAGCCGCTCCCGGCCCCCGGCGCGGCGGTAGGCCAAAGCGGCCTCCAGGTCGGCGAAGACCAGGGTATCCCCCAGAAGGGCGAGGAGGATGGCCTCGGCGGGAAGCCCAGGGGCGCGCAAGGAGGCCAGGCGGTAGGCGGGGCCGAGGAGCCCGGGGACGGGCTTGGGGTTGGGGGCGGGGGGTGGGTTGAGGAGGGTAAGGGGCAGGAAGGTGGCCCTACCCCCTTCCCGCTTGAGGAGGGCGATGGCCGCTTTGGCCGCCTCCTCGTCCTGGGCCAAGACCCACTGGAGCCTCGGACCTAGGGCCACCTCCAAGGCCACTTCCAGCCCGGGCTCGGGCCGCACCAGGTCCGCCACCACCCCAAGGATTCCCCTTAGCCCCCGCACCCGCTTGGGGCCCTCGTGCAGGTCCACCCCCGCTTCCAGGAGGCGGCTTAGGCGTTCCCGCTCCCGGGAGGCGGCCCGGAGCTGGGCCTTGGCCTCCTCCAACTGGGCCTCCAGCGCCCTACGCTTTTCCCAGGCTTCCTTTAGCTGGGCCAGGGCTTCCTCCCTTTCCGCAAGCTCCGCTTGGAGCCGCTCCCGCTCCGCCAGGGCTTCCTGGTGTTGCCGTAGGCGCTCCTCATAGCGGGCGGCCTCGGCCTCGTGGCGGCGCCAAGCCTCCTCTAAGCGGCGTTTTTCCCCTAAGAGCCGCTCCTCCTCCGCCTTGAGGCGGGCCAGGCGGGCCCGGACCTCCTTGGCGCTTAGGGGCGGGGCGGGCACGGGGGGGCCAGGGTCTTCCGGGGGCGGCCGGTCCAGGGCCTTGAGGATCCGGGAAAGCTCCCGTTCTTCCGCCTGAAGCCCCTCCCGCTCCTTGAGGAGGAGGCGTACCTCCTCAAGCCGGCGCCGTAAGGCCTCCTCCTCGGCGTGGACGGCTTCTTGGCGTTCCTTAAGCCCTCTTTGCGCCTCCTTCAGGAGGGCTTCCTCCTTCGCCAGCTCCTCCAGGCGGGCCTCGGCCTTGGCCATCTCCGCCCTGGCCTCCTCCATGCGGGCCAGGAGGACGCTGCGCCGAAGCCTCAGGGCCTCCAGGTCCAAGGCGCGGGCCCGGGCCGCCCGCTCCGCTTCCCCTTGGAGCCGGCTTACCTCCGCTTTTAGGCGCTCCAAGCCTGCCTCCCGCTCTTCCAGGAGGGCCGAGGCCTCCTTAAGCCGCTCCTCCGCCGCCTTGGCCGCCTCGGCCACGGGCTTAAGCCCGGCGGCCTCCTCCAGGTGGGCGAGGAGCACCTCCTCGGGGGCTTCCAACAGCGCCCCGATCTCCCCTTGGCCCACGATGGCGTACCCGCCCCGGCCTAGGCCGGTGCCCGCGAGGGCGAGGGCCAAGGCCTTGGCGCTGGCCGGGCGGCCGTTCACCTTGAGGAAGGTGCGGTCGCCTTCCAAGCGCCTTTCCACCACCAGCCGCTCCTTCCCCCGGGAAAGCTCCAGCCGCACCTCGGCAAACCCCAAAGGCGGGCGGCCCTCCGCCCCGTGGAAGAGGAAAGCGGCGAGCTCCTGGCCCCTGAGCTCCTGGGCCCGGGCTCCGGTGACGAAGCGCAGGGCTTCCACCAGGTTGCTTTTGCCCGAGCCGTTGGGGCCGATGATGCCCGTGACGGGGTCGGGGAAGTCCAGGGTAGTGCGCTCGGCGAAGGACTTAAACCCTTGGAGGGTCAAGCGGTCTATGCGCCAGGCTTCGGTCATGGCAGGCGGATGGGCTTTTGCAGGTCCAGGTGGGCCAGGCCGGGGGTGGGCTTCCCCTCCACCAGGAAGCGCACCTCTTCCGCCTCGGGGAAGGTGGCGAGAAGGGTGTAGGCCAGGCTGTAGAGCCGGAAAACCTCCCCGGTGGCGTCTAGCCCTTGGGCAAAATTGCCGGGCAGGTCCACCACCAACGCCTGGCCTAAGCGGAAGAGGGCCCTCGGCCTAGGGGACTGGGTAGCCTCGGCCCAGGCGGCGAGGGCCCGGCCTTCCGGGCTTTCCCCGGGGGCGAGGCTGAGCGTTTCCGCTTCCTTCACGAAGCCTTGGGGTGGGTCGGGGCGGTGGAGGACCAGGGTAAGGGTGTTGGCCCTTGCCTCGCTTTCCGAGGGCAGGGGCAAGGCCCCCGTGGTCTCTTTCCCGGTGCTTTTCCAGTAAACGAAGGCCCCCAGGGAGAAGGCGAGGAGCCCGAGCACGTTCCAGAAGGTCAAGAACCCACGCACGCTCACTCCTCCAGGTAGGCTTGGATGCCCCGGGCGATGGCCTCGGCCAGGGCCTCACGGTCTTGCGGGTTTTTGAGGCGGTCTACGCCGACTTCCAAGAGGACCGCTGCCCCCGGTAGGTCCGTGAGGGCATAGGGCCCTTCCGCCCGCGCCAGGACCAGGCCTAGGCTGGAAAAGGCGCTTTCCAGGGCCCGGGTGAGGCGGCGGGGATCACCGGCAAAGGCCTTTAGCAGGAAGGCTTGCTCCGTGGGGGCGGTGGCCAGGAGGTGCTCGGCGTTTTGCGCCACGGGTAGGGTGCGGTCCTTGGGGAGGTAAAGGTTTAAAACGTTTCCCCGGGTGGCGTGAAGGGAGACGAGCACGGCGGCGCCCTGGGCCTGGGCTAGGCGGGCCTGGAGGGGAAGGGTCTCGTCTTTGGTGCGGGTCAGGCGGCTACCCGGGAGCCGGGCGGCCACACGGCGGGCCAGGTCCAGGGTGAGGTCCTTTTCCCAGAGCCCTCCGAGGTCCACCCCTCGGTCCTCGCCCCCGTGCCCGGGGTCCAGGAGGACCAGGGGCTTGGCCTTGGGTAAGGGGCCCCACTCCAGGGCCACCTGGCCTCCCCCGGGGTAGTAGAGGCGGCCAGGGGGGGTGTCCAGGGGGAGGAAGAGGCCCAAGGCCTCTTGGCGCAGGCCCCCCGAAGCGCCTCTCGCCCAGAGGAAGAGCACCCCGCCCTCCCGCCTTAGGGCGTTCACCTCCCGGGAGAAGCGGAGGATGAGCCGGCTATTCTCCCGCTCCACGCCCAGGAGGTCCGCCCAGGGAAGTTCCAGGAGAATGCCCTCCTGGGCCCGGTAGGTGAGGCCGAGGGCCTCGGCCAGGGGGCGGAGGGGCACGTAGACCTCCCTTCCCCGCCGCCAGGCGGCCATCCGGGAAGCGGCCTGGGCCTCCTGGTCCAGGATGGGGAAGGTCTTCTGCCGGCTTCCGAGGCCTAAGGCCAGGCGGCCCTCCCCTTGCCAAAGGGCAAGCCCTAGGCCCTGGGCCACCAGGCGGGCGGGGCCGTAGGCCACCCCCCGCCCCCCGGGGTAAAGGGCCTCCCCCGTGAGGCTTCCCGCCTTGAGGGGCTTGGGCGCCTGGGCGAAGGCCAAGGCGGCGAAGAGGGCCAAGGCCCAAAGCCTCATAGCTCCTCCAAGGCGCGGCGCACCGCCTTCTTTTTGTCGTCTTCCTTCTTCTGGTAGGCCTTCTTGCCCCGGGCGAGGCCCAGGAGAACCTTGGCGTAGCCCCGCTCGTTGAAGTAGATCTTCAGGGGAACCAGGGTAAGCCCCTTCTGCTCCACCTTGCCCCGCAGGCGGTTGAGCTCGTGGCGGTGGAGGAGGAGCTTGCGCTTGCGGCGGGGATCCACGTTGGTGTAGGAGCCCTTTTCGTAGGGAGCGATGTAGAGGTTTTCCAGGTAAAGCTCCCCATCCTCAAACTTGGCAAAGCTCCCGGTGAAGTCCACCTTTCCCGCCCTTAGGGACTTCACCTCCGTTCCCTTGAGGACCAGGCCCGCCTCGTAGGTCTCCAGGATCTCGTAGTCGTGCCGCGCCCGGCGGTTCTCCAGCACAGGGGCTATCTTACCAGAGGCGGTAGGCCCCTTCCCGGCGGTGCCTGAGGAGGGGATAGCGGGCCCGGTAGGCCTCGAGGAAACCCCAATCGGGCTCGGCGAGGAGGAGGCCTTCCTCCTCCCTCCGCCCGAGGACCCGGCCGTCGGGGCCCACGAAGAGGCTTGGGCTTCCCGTGTCCGCCCGGCTCGCCAAGAAGAGGTAGGCCTGGTTCTCCGCCGCCCGGGCCCGGGCCAGGACCTCCATGAGGTCGGCGTAGGCCCCGGGCCAGGCAGCCCCCACCAGAAAGGCCTGGGCGCCCCCGAGGGCGTAGGCCCGGAAGAGTTCGGGGAAGTCCAGATCGTAGCAGAGGGCGAGGCCGAAGGCGCGCCCCTCGTGCGCCAGGGGCACGGGACCATCCCCTGGGCGGAGCCCCTCGTCCCCCTCCTCCTCCGGCGTCAGGTAGAGGTGGACCTTGGCGTAAGCGGGGCCTTGGGGGAAGACCTGGAGGCGGTTTTGCCCTTCTAGGAGGAGGCCTACCGCCACCCTTAGGCCCACCTCCCCCGCCAGGTCCTCGAGGGCTTGGGGGAGCCCGGGCGCTTCCCGCTTGCCCAGGATGAGCTCGGGAAGGAGCAAAAGCCCCGCCCCCTCGGCCTGCGCCTCCCGGGCCAGGGGGTGGAGGGCCTTAAGGAGCTCCTTCGGGCTATCCCGCTTGGAAAGGTGGGCCAGGGCGAGGCGCATCTACCGCCGGCCCAGGAAGCGCCAGGCTGTGGGCAGGAGCAGGGCGGCGAGCACTGCCTTCACCAGGTCGCCGGGGATGAAGGGGAAAAGCCCCATGGCCAAGACCCCTCCCAACCCCGTGAACTTGCCCGCGCCCAGAAGCCAGGCGCCAAGCCAGGGAAGGCCCACCAGGTAGAGGAGGGCATTGCCCGCGAGCATGGCGAGAAGGGTGCCGAGGAAGCTCCGGTCCAGGCCGAACCGCTCCACCAAAAGCCCCACAAGACCCGCCGCCAGGGGGAAGGCGAGAAGGAACCCTCCCGTGGGCCCGAGGATTCGGGCGAGCCCCCCCGTGCCCCCGGCGAAGACGGGAAGCCCCATGGCCCCCTCCAGGAGGTAGGCCAAGAGGGCCAGGAAGCCGAGCCGGCTCCCCAGGGTTGCCCCCACCAGGAGGATGCCCAGGGTCTGGAGGGTGAGGGGCACCGGGGTGAAGGGGAGGGGGATGGCCACCTGGGCGGTGAGGGCCACGAAGAGGCTTCCCGCCAGGACCAGGCTTAGGTCGCGGGCCAGGGTGCGCTTGGGCCAGAGGGTTTTGGCCAGAGGGGTGTAGCTTAGGGCTTCCGTCTTCATAGTCGTCAACCAAACTACGCTCCCGTGGTTTACATGTCAAGGCCTTAAAGGTGCGGGCCGGGAGGCTTAAGGATCTAGGGGTATACTGGAGCCGTGCCTTCTTCCCCTTGGCCTCCCACGCCGCTTGCGGTGGGGTGGTGAGGGTGGAAGGGCTTCCATATAGGAGGTGAACCATGAAGGTAGGGATTAACGGGTTCGGCCGCATCGGGCGCCAGGTCTTCCGCATCCTGCACACCCGGGGCGTGGAGGTGGCCCTGATCAACGACCTTACCGATAACCGCACCCTGGCGCACCTTTTGAAGTACGATTCCGTCTACCACCGCTTCCCGGGCGAGGTGGGCTACGACGAGGAAAACCTTTACGTGGACGGCAAGGCCATCCGGGCCACCGCCCTCAAGGACCCCAGGGAAATCCCCTGGAAGGCGGTGGGGGTGGACGTGGTGGTGGAGTCCACCGGCGTGTTCACCGATGCTGACAAGGCGAAGGCCCACCTCGAGGCCGGCGCCAAGAAGGTCATCATCACCGCCCCCGCCAAGGGAGAGGACATCACCATCGTCATGGGGGTAAACCACGAGGCCTACGACCCCGCCAAGCACCACATCCTCTCCAACGCCTCCTGCACCACCAACTCCTTGGCCCCCGTGATGAAGGTCCTGGAGGAGGCTTTTGGCGTGGAGAAGGCCCTCATGACCACGGTCCACTCCTACACTAACGACCAAAGGCTTTTGGACCTGCCCCACAAGGACCTGCGGCGGGCGCGGGCCGCCGCCATTAACATCATCCCCACCACCACGGGGGCGGCCAAGGCCACCGCCTTGGTCCTGCCCTCCCTCAAGGGGCGGTTTGACGGCACCGCCCTAAGGGTGCCCACGGCCACGGGGAGCATTTCCGATATCACCGCCCTCCTCAAGCGGGAGGTGACGGTGGAGGAGGTGAACGCCGCCCTCAAGGCCGCGGCGGAAGGGCCCTTGAAGGGCATCCTCGCCTACACGGAGGACGAGATCGTCCTCCAGGACATCGTCATGGACCCCCACTCCTCCATCGTGGACGGCAAGCTCACCAAGGCCATCGGCAACCTGGTGAAGGTCTTCGCCTGGTACGACAACGAGTGGGGCTACGCCAACCGGGTGGCGGACCTGGTGGAGCTCGTCCTGAAGAAGGGGGTCTAGATGCGCACCCTGCGCCAGTTGGACCCCAAGGGGAAGCGGGTCTTGGTGCGGGTGGACTACAACGTGCCCATCGAAAACGGGGTGGTCCAGGACGAAACCCGCATCCAAGAAAGCCTCCCCACCCTGCGCCACCTCCTCGCAGGGGGGGCTTCCTTGGTCCTCCTCTCCCACCTGGGCCGGCCCAAGGGGCCTGACCCCAAGTACTCCCTGGCCCCGGTGGCCGAGGCCCTGGCCCGCCACCTCCCGGGGGCGCGCTTCGTGCCCCATAGCCCGGGCTCGGAGGAGGCCTACCAGGCGGTGCGGTCCTTGGGGCCAGGGGAAGTGGCCCTCCTGGAAAACGTCCGCTTTGAGCCGGGGGAGGAGAAGAACGACCCTGAGCTCGCCGCCCGCTACGCCCGGCTTGGGGACGCCTTTGTCCTGGACGCCTTCGGGAGCGCCCACCGGGCCCACGCCAGCGTGGTGGGGGTGGCGCGGCTTCTGCCCGCCTACGCCGGCTTCCTCATGGAGAAGGAGGTGCGGGCCCTCTCCCGCCTCCTCCACGAGCCCGAGCGGCCCTACGCCGTGGTCTTGGGCGGGGCCAAGGTTTCCGACAAGATCGGGGTCATTGAAAGCCTCCTTCCCCGCATTGACCGGCTTCTCATCGGTGGGGCCATGGCCTTTACCTTTCTCAAGGCCTTAGGGGGCGAGGTGGGGAAGAGCCTGGTGGAGGAGGACCGGCTGGACCTGGCCCGCGACCTCCTCAAGCGGGCGGAGGGCTTGGGCGTCCGGGTTTACCTTCCCCAGGACGTGGTGGCGGCCACGGAGATAGCGGCCGGGGTGGAGACCCGGGTTTTCCCTGCGGACGCCATCCCCGTGCCCTACATGGGCTTGGACATCGGCCCCAAGACCCAGGAGGCCTTCGCCGAGGCCCTAAAGGGGATGCGCACAGTCTTCTGGAACGGGCCCATGGGGGTCTTTGAGGTGCCCCCCTTTGACCAGGGGACCTTGGGCGTGGGCCGGGCCATCGCCGCCCTCGAGGGCGCCTTCACCGTGGTGGGCGGGGGCGACTCCGTGGCGGCGGTGAACCGCTTGGGCCTTAAGGAGCGGTTTGGCCACGTGTCCACCGGGGGCGGGGCCAGCCTGGAGTACTTGGAAAAGGGCACGCTCCCCGGGATTGAGGTCCTGGAGTAGGTTGGCCACCACCCCGCCCCCTCTAAAGGGGGCGGGGTTTTCGTTATGATGGCCCCATGCGCCGGGTACTGGTGGCGGGCAACTGGAAGATGCACAAGGTCCCTTCGGAGGCCCGGGTATGGTTCGCCGAGCTCAAGCGGCTCCTTCCCCCCTTGCAGTCGGAGGTAGCCCTCCTCCCCGCCTACCCCATGCTCCCCGCCGCCAAGGAGGTCTTTTCGGGGAGCCAGGTGGCCTACGGGGCCCAGGACGTTTCCGCCCACCGGGAGGGGGCTTACACGGGGGAGGTCTCGGCCCGGATGCTCGCCGATCTGGGGTGCCGCTACGCCATCGTGGGCCACTCGGAAAGGCGGCGCTACCACGGGGAGACGGACGCCCTGGTGGCGGAAAAGGCGAGGAGGCTTTTGGAGGAAGGCCTCACCCCCATCCTCTGCGTGGGGGAGCCTCTGGCGGTGCGGGAAAAGGGGGAGGCGGTGCCCTATACCCTGGCCCAGCTCCAGGGAAGCCTGGAAGGGGTGGAACCCCCTTCCCCAGACGCCCTGGTCATCGCCTATGAGCCCGTCTGGGCCATCGGCACCGGGAAGAACGCCACCCCCGAGGACGCCGAGGCCATGCACCGGGCCATCCGCCAGGCCCTGGCGGAGCGCTACGGGGAAGGGTTCGCCATGCGGGTGCGCATCCTCTACGGGGGGAGCGTGAACCCCACGAACTTCGCCCAGCTCCTCTCCATGCCCAACGTGGACGGGGGGTTGGTGGGCGGGGCGAGCCTGGAGTTGGAGAGTTTCCTCGCCCTCCTGCGCCTGGCGGGCTAAACTCATATTTATGCGGCTCCACCCCCGGACCCAAGCGGCCAAGGAGAGCATCTTCCCCAAGATGAGCGCCCTGGCGAGGGAGCTCGGGGCGGTGAACCTAGGACAAGGCTTCCCCACCAACCCCCCGCCCCCCTTCCTCCTCGAGGCGGTGGGGCGGGCCTTGGGGCGGTACGACCAGTACGCCCCCCCGGCGGGGTTTCCCCCTTTGCGGGAGGCCTTGGCGGAGGAGTTTGGGGTGGTGCCGGAGGCGGTGGTGGTGACCTCGGGGGCCACGGAGGCCCTCTATGTCCTCCTCCAAAGCCTGGTGGGGCCTGGGGAGGAGGTGGTGGTCCTGGAGCCCTTTTTTGACGTCTACCTGCCCGACGCCTTCCTGGCGGGGGGCGAGGCGCGGCTCGTGCGCCTCCACCTCACCCCGGAGGGCTTCCGTTTGGACCTCGCCGCCCTGGAAAGGGCCCTTACCCCAAGGACCCGGGCCCTCCTCCTCAACGCCCCCATGAACCCCACGGGCCTGGTTTTCCGGGAGGAGGAGCTCAGGGCGGTGGCGGAACTGGCCCGGAGGCACGGGCTCTTCCTCATCTCCGACGAGGTCTACGACGAGCTCTACTTCGGGGAGCGGCCCAGGCGGCTTAGGGAGTTTGCCCCCGAGCGCACCTTCACCGTGGGAAGTGCGGGGAAGCGCCTCGAGGCCACGGGCTACCGGGTGGGCTGGATTGTGGGGCCGCCCGAGTTCATGCCCACCCTGGCGGGAATGCGCCAGTGGACGAGCTTTTCCGCCCCCACCCCCTTGCAGGCGGGGGTGGCGGAGGCCTTGAGGGTGGCCCGGGGGGAGGGGTACTACGAGGCCTTGCGGCAAAGTTATAAAAGGCGGCGGGACCTCTTGGCGGAGGGCCTCAAGGCCTTGGGGCTTAGGGTTTTCCTCCCCGAGGGGACCTATTTCCTCATGGCCGAGCTTCCCGGTCTGGACGCTTTCTGGCTCGTGCGGGAGGCACGGGTGGCCCTTATCCCCGCCGCCGCCTTCTACCTCCAGGACCCCCCCAAGGACCTCTTCCGCTTCGCCTTCTGCAAGACGGAAGAGGAGCTTTCCCTGGCCCTGGACCGCCTTTCCCGTGTGGTAAACTCCCCCCGTGAAACTTAAAGTGGTCCAGTACCTGGAGAAGGGGGAGTTCCCCGTGGGGGCGGAGGAGGCCCTCGCCCTCTACCGGGCCATGCGGCGGGCCCGGTTTTTTGACGAGAAGGCCCTAACTCTGCAACGCCAGGGGCGGCTTGGGGTCTACCCTCCCTTCATGGGGCAGGAGGCGGCCCAGGTGGGGGTGGGCTTGGCCCTGGGGGAGGGGGACTGGGTGGTGCCCAGTTACCGGGAAAGCGCCCTGCTCCTCACCCGGGGGCTTCCCATCCACACCCTCATCCTCTACTGGCGGGCGCACCCCGCCGGTTGGCGTTTCCCTGAAGGGGTGCGGGCGGTGAACCCCTACATCCCCATCGCCACCCAGATCCCGCAGGCGGTGGGCCTCGCCCTGGCGGGCCGCTACCGGGGGGAGAACTGGGTGGTGGCCACGAGCATCGGGGACGGGGGGACGAGCGAGGGGGACTTCCACGAGGGGCTCAACTTCGCCGCCGTCTTCCGGGCCCCGGTGGTCTTCCTGGTGCAGAACAACGGCTACGCCATCAGCGTCCCTAAAGCCCGCCAGATGCGGGTGGAGTACATCGCCCAAAGGGCCGAGGGCTACGGGATGCCCGGGGTGGTGGTGGACGGGAACGACGCCCTGGCCGTCTACCTGGAGGCCAAGAAGGCGGTGGAGCGGGCGCGGAGAGGGGAGGGGCCTACCCTCCTCGAGGCCCTCACCTACCGCCTTGCCCCCCACACCACCTCCGATGACCCCTCCCGCTACCGCTCCAAGGAGGAGGAGGAGGCCTGGCGGCGGAAAGACCCCGTTTTGCGCCTGCGGAAAGCTTTGGAGGAAAGGGGGCTATGGGACGCGGAGAAGGAGGGGGTGCTCCTCCAAGAATTGGAGGAGGAGTTCCAAAGGGAGCTCGCCCTGGCGGATAGCGTCCCCGAGCCCCGGCCCGAGGAGATCGTGGAGCACGTCTACGCCGAGATGGGGCCTGACCAAAAACGGGCCTGGGAGGCCTTGCGCCGCGGCCTGCACGCGGAGGAGGTATGGTGAGGGAAAAGACGCGCGTCCTCAACCTGGTCCAGGCCATCAACGAGGCCTTGGACCTGGCCCTCGCCCGGGACGAGCGGGTTTTGGTCTTCGGGGAGGACGTAGGGCGGCTTGGGGGGGTTTTCCGCGTCACCGAGGGTTTGCAGGAAAAGTACGGGGAAAACCGGGTCTTTGACACCCCCTTAGCGGAAAGCGGCATCCTGGGCATGGCCATCGGCCTGGCCATGGGCGGGATGCGCCCCGTGGCGGAGATCCAGTTCGCCGGCTTCCTCTACCCCGCCTTGGACCAGATCCTCTCCCATCTGGGGCGTTGGCGGCACCGCAGCCGGGGCCGGGTGGGGTTGCCCCTCGTGGTGCGGGCCCCCTACGGCGGGGGCGTGCACACCCCCGAGCAACACGCCGACTCCCCGGAGGCCATCCTCTGCCACACCCCGGGGGTGAAGGTGGTCATCCCCTCTAGCCCCGAACGGGCGAAAGGGCTTCTCCTCGCCGCCATTGAGGACCCGGACCCCGTGTTTTTCCTCGAGGCCATCAAGCTGTACCGGGGTTCTAGGGCCGAGGTGCCGGAGGGCTACTACACCCTTCCCTTGGGAAAGGCCCGCATCCTGAAGGAGGGAAAGGCCGCCACCCTCATCGGCTACGGGGGCATGGTGGAGGTGATGTTGGAGGCGGCGGAGGTGGCGAAGCGGGAAGGGGTAGAGGTCATGGTGGTGGACCTGGAAACCCTGGTGCCCCTGGACGAGGACACCCTCCTTTCGGCGGTGAAGGAAACGGGCCGGGCCGTTGTGGTCTACGAGGCCATGCGCACCGGGGGCTTCGGGGCGGAGATCGCCGCCCGCATCGCCGAGGGGGCCATAGATTACCTGGAGGCCCCCGTGGTGCGGGTGGCGGGGTACGACGCCCCTTACCCGCCCTTTAGCGCCATTGAGCACCTCTACCGCCCCAACGCTAAAAGGGTTCTCGCAGCCTTGCGCCGGGTGATCACCCACTAGGCTCGGCGTAACCCCAGGGAGGCATGAATGCCTTCCCCGACTGTTCTTGTGTGCGCAAAGGCCCATGTTGCGCATAAGTTTGGCTATAAGAACAGATAGTGATGGCTAAATGTAAGGATGTATCTTGACATATGGCCAACGCTATTCCATCATCAAGCCATGAATTGGGGGCCGGTAAGCGCTCCGCTCCTTAAGGATCTGATGCGGACCGAGCTGGTCGTGGCCGGGCCCCAGATGTCCCTGGAGGAGGCCCACCGCCTTATGGCGCAGACGGGGGTGCGCTACCTGCCTGTGGTGGAGGGAAAGCGCTATTTGGGGCTTTTGGGGGAGCGCCAGCTCCGCTGGCTCCTGGCCCCTTGGGCTCCCAAGCACTTACGGGCGGATCCGCAGGCTCCGGTAGGCCGCTTCCTCCAGACCTTTCCCGTGGCCCATCCTGACGAGCCTCCGGAGGAGGTGGCCTTTCGCATGGAGAGCGCCCGCATCGGGGGCATGCCGGTGGTGGAGGAGGGGCGTCTTCGGGGCATGGTTACCGCCTATGACCTCCTGCGGGGTCTTGCGGCCTTCCTCCGCCCCCAAGCACCGGCAAGCCGCCTGGAGCTCCTGGTGCCTGACCTGGAGGGGATTGCGGCCGTTCTCCGGGCTTTGAGGGCCACCCGCACCCCCCTGGTGGGCCTACGCGTCTATCCGGAGGCAGGAGGGCTTGGGTTCAGGCTTCTCCTCCAGGTGGGAGCCCTGGACACAAGACCCTTGCGGCAGCACTTTCTCGCCTCGGGCCTGCATCTGCTTTGGCCCTAGGACCCGGTTTTCTCCAGAGGGAAGCGCTAGAGTAAGGGAGATGGAACGTTCCGTTTCCCAAAGGCTTTTTGCCGAGGCGCAAAACCACATCCCTGGCGGCGTATCCAGCCCCGTGCGGGCCTTTAGGGCCGTGGGGGGGACCCCGGTCTTCCTCGTGAAGGGGGAGGGGGCGTATGTCTTTGATGCGGACGGCAACCGCTACCTGGACTACGTGATGAGCTGGGGCCCCCTCATCCTGGGCCATGCCCACCCCGAGGTGGTGGCCCGGGTGAAGGAGGTGGCGGAGAAGGGGCTCACCTTTGGGGCGCCGCACCCCTTGGAGGTGGCCCTGGCCCAGGCGGTGAAGCGGGCCTACCCGGGGGTGGATCTGGTGCGGTTTGTGAGCACGGGGACCGAGGCCACCATGTCCGCTATCCGCCTCGCCCGGGGGTACACGGGCAGGAAGTACGTGGTGAAGTTCCGGGGCAACTACCATGGCCACGCCGACGGCCTTTTGGTGGAGGCGGGCTCGGGGGCCCTCACCTTCGGCGTGCCCTCCAGCGCCGGGGTTCCCGAGGAGTACGCCAGGCTCACCCTGGTCCTGGAGTACAACGACCCCGAGGGGCTAAGGGAGCTCCTCAGGGCTCGAGGCGAGGAGATCGCCGCCATCATCTTTGAGCCTGTGGTGGGGAACGCCGGGGTCCTCGTCCCCACGGAGGAGTTTCTCAAGGCCCTCCATGAGGCCCAAAGCCATGGCGTTCTCCTCATCGCCGACGAGGTGATGACGGGCTTCCGCCTGGCCTTCGGTGGGGCCACGGAACGGCTCGGCCTAAAGCCCGACCTCATCACCCTGGGGAAGATCCTGGGCGGGGGGCTTCCCGCCGCCGCCTATGCCGGGAGGCGGGAGATCCTGGAGAAGGTGGCCCCCTTGGGGCCCGTCTACCAGGCGGGAACGCTTTCCGGGAACCCCCTGGCCATGGCGGCGGGGCTCGCCACCCTGGAGATTCTGGAGGGCAACCCCGGCGCCTACGCCTACTTGGAGGCCCTTGGGGCCAGGCTGGAGGCGGGCCTAAAGCAGGTCCTCTCCGCCAAGGGGATTCCCCACGCCGTGAACCGCATGGGCTCCATGCTCACCGTGTTCTTCACCGAAGGCCCCGTGGTCACCTTCCAGGACGCCAAGCGCACGGACACCGAGCTCTTCAAGCGCTTCTTCCACAGCCTCCTGGACCGGGGGGTCTACTGGCCGCCCTCCAACTTTGAGGCGGCCTTCCTCTCCCTGGCGCACACGGAGGAGGACGTGGAGAAGACCCTGGAGGCGGTGGAAAAGGCCCTGTGATGCGGCTCAGAGACCCCATCTGCGCCATCGCCACCCCGCCCGGGAAGGGGGCCATCGGGGTGGTGCGCCTCTCCGGGGAAGGGGCCTTGGAGGTGGCGGCGAAGGTGTGGCGGGGGAAGGACCCGAGGCGGCTAAAGGGGGGGCGCTTCACCCTGGGGGAGGTGGTGGACCCCGGGACGGGGGAGGTGCTGGACCAGGCCCTTCTCCTCGTCTTCCGCGCCCCCCGGTCCTACACGGGGGAGGACGCCTTGGAGTTCCACACCCACGGCTCCCCGGCGGTGCTCCGGAGGGTCCTCGAGGCCCTCTACCGGGCGGGGGCGAGGCCGGCGGGGCCTGGGGAGTTCACCTTGCGCGCCTACCTCAACGGCAAGCTGGACCTGGCCCAGGCGGAGGCGGTCTTGGCCTTGGTGGAGGCGGAAGGGGACCTGGCCCGCAGGCAGGCCCTTAGGGCCCTGGAGGGGGCCTTTTCCCGCCGGATAGAGGCCCTGGAAAACCGGCTTCTGGACCTCCTCGCCCACATCCAAGCCCTTTTGGACTACCCCGAGGAGGGGGTGGAGCCCTTGGAGGCGGAAAGGACCATCCGGGAGGTCTCGGCGGAGGTGGAGGGCCTCCTCGCCCAGGCCCGGGCCTCCCGGTTGGCGCAGAAAGGGGCCCGCCTTGCCCTCATCGGGGCCCCCAACGCCGGCAAGAGTAGCCTCCTGAACGCCCTTTTGGGCTACGAGCGGGCCCTCGTTTCCCCCATCCCCGGCACCACCCGGGACTACCTCGAGGCCCCCCTGGAGCTTTTCGGCGTCCCCCTGGTGGCGGTGGACACCGCCGGGGTGCGGGACACGGAGGACCCTTTGGAGCGGGCCGGGGTGGAGCGGGCCCTGAGGATTGCCGAGGAGGCGGACCTCATCCTCTACGTGGTGGACCGCTCTGCCCCCAAGCCTGCCCCGCCCCCTTTGCCCTGGGGGCGCACCCTGAAGGTGGCCACCAAGGCGGACCTGCCCCCCCTCTGGGAGGACCCGGGCTTCCTCCCCGTTTCCAGCCGCACGGGGGAGGGGATGGACCGGCTCAAGGAGGCCATCCACTGGGCCCTCCTCGGGGAGGGGGGCGGGGAGTTCCTCCTCACCGAAAGGCAGGTGGAGGCCCTTCACCGGGTGCGGGAGCGGCTTCTTGAGGCCCTCTCCCTGCCCCAGGACCTCATGGGCCTTGCCCTACAGGAGGCCCTGGAAGCCCTAAGCGCCCTCCGCGGCCGGGGCGAGGTGGCGGAGGCGGTGGTGGCCCGGGTTTTCCAGAACTTCTGCGTGGGCAAGTAGCTAGGGCAGGAAGCCCTCCAAAATCTCCTCCACCTGGTCCGTTTCAATGAGGAAGGCATCGTGCCCGTGGGGGCTTTTGATTTCCCGGTAGCGCCCCCCGGCTAGGCGGGCGAGCTGCCGCACCTCCCAGGCGGGGTAGAGGAGGTCCGTGTCAATCCCCACGAAGAGGGAGGGGATGGACCGGAGGCGCTTCAGGGCCTCCTCCACCCCGCCCCGGCCCCGGCCCACGTCGTGGGTGTCCATGGCCCGGGAGAGGACCAGGTAGCTTTCGGCGTGGAAGCGCTTTAGGAACTTCTCCCCCTGGTAGTCCAGGTAGGTTTCCCCAAGCTCGGGCTCAGCCCCCCAGCGGGCCTCAAACCCCTCGGGGGCCCGGTAGCTCATCATGGCGATGCCCCGGGCCAGGGCCATGCCCTTGGGGGCGGGGTGGCCCTTCTGGTACTCGGGATCTTGGAGGATGGCCTGGCGGGCGAGGTGGTTGAAGGCCCGGGCCCAGGGGCCATGCCGGGCAGGCGCCGCCAGGACCACGAGTTTCCTCACCCGCTCGGGGTACATGAGGGCGAACTCCAGGGCCACCATCCCCCCGAGGCTTCCCCCAATCACCGTGGCCCGCTCCACCCCCAGGTGGTCCAGAAGCCTGGCCTGGGCCCGGGCCAGGTCGCGGATGGTGAGGGGCGGGAAGTCCTTGCCGTAGGGCTTCCCCGTGCGGGGGTCCAGGGAGAGGGGGCCGGTGGAGCCGTAGCAGCTTCCCAGGTGGTTGGCGGAGACCACGTAGTAGAGGGCGGGGTCCAGGATGCGGCCTGGGCCGACGAGGCTATCCCACCAGCCCTCGCGGCCGAAGGCCTGCTCCAGGGGGGAGAGGCTTTGGAAGGTGGCCTCCTCGTACGTGCCCGCCAGGTGGGCGCTGCCCGTGAGGGCGTGGAAGACGAGGACGGCGTTGTCCCGCCTGCGGGAAAGCTTCCCGTAAGTTTCAAACCGTAGGCGCACCTCGGGCAGGAAACCCCCAAGCTCCGTGTAAAACCCCTCCCGCCTGGGGAAGAGGACGGCGGTGCGGGGCTTGGGTGGGGGGATGGAGAGGGGGGAGCGGGGCGGCTTGAGGAGGAGGGCCTCGTGGTCCCCCCAGGCCTCGAGGGTGATCTCGCTCATGCCAGGGCCTCCTCTAGCTCGGCCTTGAGGTCCTCCACGTGCTCCAGGCCCACGCTGAGCCGCACCATCTCCGGGGAAACCCCCGCCAAGGCCTGCTCCTCGGGGGAGAGCTGGGAGTGGGTGGTGGAGGCGGGGTGGATGGCCAGGGTGCGGGTATCCCCCACGTTGGCCAGGTGGGAGATGAGCTTTAGCCGGGAGATGAAGCGCTTTGCCCCCTCGTACCCCTCCTTGTGGCCGAAGGTGAGGACCGCCCCGGGTTTGCCCCGGAAGTATTTCTCCGCCCTGGGGTGGTGGGGGTGGTCCTCGAGGCCCGGGTAGTTCACCCAGGCCACCTTGGGGTGTTCCTTGAGCCAGTGGGCGAGGTGCAAGGTGTTTTCCACGTGGCGCTCGGCCCTTAGGGAGAGGGTTTCCATCCCCAGGAGGACCACCCAGGCCTCAAAGGGGCCCAGGGCCTGCCCCTGGTCCCGGAGGCCGTCCACCCGGGCCTTGACGATAAAGGCGAGCTCGCCAAAGGCCTCCGTGAGCCTTAGGCCGTGGTAGCCCGGCTGGGGTTCGGTGAGGAGGGGATAGCGGCCGTTGTCCCAAGGGAAGTCCCCCCCGTCCACCAAGGCCCCGGCGATCACCGCCCCGTGCCCCCCCACCCACTTGGTGAGGGAGTGGGTGACGAGGGCAGCCCCCCATTCCAGGGGCCTCAGGAGGTAGCCCCCCATGCCGAAGGTGTTGTCCACGATGAGGGCCACCCCGGCTTCCCGGGCCGCCTGGGCCAGGGCCTCGAGGTCGGGGATGTTCAGGGCGGGGTTGCCGATGGACTCCACCCACCAGGCCCGCGTCCTTTCGTCGGTGAGGGCCAGGAACTCCTCGGGCTGCTCCTTGCGGGAGGTGAAGCGCACCTCAATCCCCAGGCGCTTTAGGGTCACCTTGAACTGGTTGAAGGTGCCCCCGTAGAGGTTCGGCGTGGAGACGATGTTGTCCCCCGCCTGGGCCAGGGTGGTGAGGGTGAGGAACTGGGCGGCGTGGCCGCTGCTTGTGGCCAAGGCCGCCTTTCCCCCTTCTAGGGCGGCGAGGCGCTTTTCCAGCACGTCCACCGTGGGGTTCATGATGCGGGAGTAGATGTTGCCAAAGGCCCGCAAGGCGAAGAGATCGGCGGCGTGCTCGGGGCTTTGGAAGACGTAGCTCGCGGTGGGGTAGATGGGAACCTGGCGGCTTTGCGTGGTGGGTTCCGGCTCGTAACCGGCGTGGAGCTGCAGGGTCTCAAAACGCATCCTCGGCCTCCTTTCCAAGACCCGGCCTGGGGCGCTTGGAAGGGGCCATAAAAAGCCCCTTCCCGGCAAGACCGTTCTCTCGCCAAGAAGGGGTTGGGCGTGGCGCTTACCCCCCTCTCTTATCGTCCCCGGGCGTTTCCCCCGCCCGGGCCGGCGTTGGCACCAACCCCGCCCGTTTCCGGCTATGGAACGGAAGGGGCAGGAGGTTGCCGCGGCTTCACAGGGCCGTACCCTCCACCGCTCTGGATAAGAGAACGGGCTGGTTTTCGCCGCGCCCCGGCGCGGTTAGGAGCCAGTGTAGGAAAAACCGCCTCCCCCGTCAACCCCTTTGACCTTTTCCCCTCCATGGCCTATACTGGCTTCCGCTACGGGGAGTAGCGCAGCCCGGTAGCGCACCTCGTTCGGGACGAGGGGGTCGCTGGTTCAAATCCAGTCTCCCCGACCAGAAAGGCCGGCCTCAGGGCCGGCTTTTCCGTATACTCCGGGCGTGGGCTTCTGGGCGGGGCTTGCCCTACTTTTGCTGGGGCTCCACTTGGTGGGGGAGGGGCTTGCGGGCCTGAAGGCCAGGCGCCACCTCCTGGCCCGGGCCATGGGCCATCCCTTGGGCGTTCTGGGGGCCGGGTTTTTCTTGGGGCTCCTTTCGGGAAGCGGCACGGGGTTTTCCCTCCTGGCCCTCGGGCTTGTGGAAAGCGGGGTGCTGGGCCTTGGGCAGGCCGCCCTCCTTTCCTTGGCCGCCACGGCGGGGGCGGCCTTTTGGGTGGGGGTGGTGTCCTTGGCCCAGAGGGAGTTGGCGGAGGCTTTCTTGGTCCTCGGGCTCCCTTTTCTCCTATGGCCTGGCCTTCGCCGGGTGGCCTTCTTTTTCCTCGGGGTCGGGCTCCTTTTCTTAGGGTTTTTGCGCATGGGAGAGGGGGTGGAGGGCCTAAGGCCCTTTTTGGTCCTGTTGGACCCAGGCCCCTTGGGCCTATACCTTTTGGGCTTCCTCCTGTCCTTTCTGCTCGCCACGGCCAACGGGGTGGCGGCCTTGGCCTTGGCCCTTTCCCCGGCCCTGGGCCAGGAGGGGGCCATGGCCTTGGTCCTGGGGGCGGGGGTGGGGGTTTCCGGGGCCCTCTTTTGGGCTTACCTTGCGGGCAGGCGGGAGGCCTTGCCCCTTGGGGGGGTGCTCCTCGCCCACCGCTTCCTCCTTTCCTTGCCCCTTGGGTTCCTCCTCCCGTGGCTTAGCCCCTTGGGGGTGGTGGGGTTTCACGCCCTCGCCCACCTCGCCTTCGCCTTGGGCTTCTTGCCCTTGGGGGGGCGCTACGCCGCTTTAGCGGAGCGGGTTTTCCCCAAGCGGGGCGTCGTCCCCAAGTACCTCTCCCAGGAGGCCCTGGAAACGCCGGGCCTCGCCTTCGCCCTGGTGCAAAGGGAGCTTGCCCGGGTGGCGGATGCGGTGCGGGGGATGCTGGCCCAGGCGGTCAGGGTCCTGGCCCAGGAGGAGGGGGGCGAGGCGGACCTGGTCCCCTTGGAGGAAAAGGTGGACCGCCTCACCCGGGAGGTGGTCCTTTATACGGCGGAACTTTCCACCCGGACAAGGGACGAGCGGGCGGTGCGCTTTTTCGTCATGGCCTCGGAGCTAGAGCACCTGGGGGATTTGGTGCGGCGGATTGTGCGCCAGGCGGAAAGGCTTTGGGCACAAGGGCTCACCTTTAGCCCCGAGGGGCGGGAGGACCTCTTGGAGGCCTTAAGGGAGGTCCTAAAGCGGCTTGAGCTCCTGGCGGCCGCCTTGGGCGCGGGGGAAAAGGCCCTGGCGGAAGAGGTCTTGCGGCAGGCCCCCGCCTTGGAGGCCTTTTTGGACCGCTTGCGCCGGGCCCACCTCGCCCGCCTCGAGGGGGGAAGGCCGGAGAGCCGGGCCACCACCTTGGCCCACCTGGACCTCCTCATCACCCTGGAGGAGCTTGGGGGCGGGGTGGAAAGGCTTTGCCGCCTGGTCCTGGAGCTTTAAGCTAAGGGGCGTGGTGAGGATTCTGGGCGGCAAGGCCAAGGGGGTGCCCCTCAAGGTGCCCGCCTCGGCACGGCCCTCCCCGGTGCGGCTAAGGAAGGCCCTCTTTGACTACCTGCGCCTTCGCTACCCCGGCAAGGGGCGCTTTTTGGACCTCTATGCGGGGAGCGGGGCGGTGGGCCTCGAGGCCGCCAGCGAGGGCTGGCAGGCCACCTTGGTGGAAAAGGACCCGGAGGCCGTCCGCCTCCTCAAGGAGAACGCCCGGCGCACGGGGCTTCCCGTGCGCATCGTGCCCTTGCCCGTGGAGGTCTTCCTGCCCGAGGCGAGGGCCAAGGGGGAGCGCTACACCGTGGCCTTCATGGCCCCGCCCTATCCCTTGGACCTGGTGGCGGCCTTCCAGGCCCTTTTGGAAAGCGGTCTGGTGGAGGAAGGCGGACTTTACATTCTGCAGCATCCCAAGGACCTCCGGCTTCCCCTAGGGGAGCGGCGGGCCTACGGGGAAAACGCCCTTACCTTCGTGGAGGTATGAATGCACGTGGTCTATCCCGGAAGCTTTGACCCCCTCACCAACGGCCACCTGGACGTGATCCAGCGGGCGAGCCGCCTCTTTGACAAGGTGACCGTGGCCGTCTTGGAAAACCCCAACAAGCGGGGCCAGTACCTCTTCACCGCCGAGGAGCGCCTCAGCATCATCCGGGAGGCCACCGCCCACCTGCAGAACGTGGAGGCCCACACCTTCTCCGGCCTCCTGGTGGACTTCGTGAAGCGGATGGGGGCCCAGGCCATCGTGAAGGGCCTCAGGGCGGTTTCCGACTACGAGTATGAGCTCCAGATGGCCCACCTCAACCGCCAGCTCCTGCCGGGGCTGGAAACCCTTTTCATTCTGGCCGCTACCCGCTACTCCTTTGTCTCCAGCACCATGGTGAAGGAAATCGCCCGCTACGGGGGGGATGTTTCCAAGCTGGTGCCCCCCGCCACCCTCCGGGCCCTAAAGGCCAAGTTTGGCTAACGCCGTTGGGTAAGGTAGACCCCGAGGCCGATGAGGAGAAGCCCCGGGAGGTCCATCCCCTTGGGGGCTTCCCCCAGGAGGAGGAGGCTCAGGAGGAGGGCGAGCGCAGGGGTCAGGTTCATGAAGGGCGCCACCAGGCTTGCGGGGTGGCGCTGGAGCACCCTTCCCCAAAGGGTGAAGGCGAGGAAAGCGCCGCCCAAGGCGGTATAGAGGAGGGCGGCCCACCCTTTCAGGCTTGCCGCTCCGAACGGGGAAAAGAGGGCCACGGGAAAGAGGAGGAGGCTTCCTAGGAGCATGCTGGCCGCCGTGACCTCCAGGGGTTCCCGCCCCCTAACTGCCAGGGTGACCCCCACGCTGTAGATGCCCCAAAGGAGGGCAGCCAAAACCAGGAGGAGGTCCCCGAGAAGCCGGTCTTTACCCCCGCCTGCGGCGTGGCCCAAGGCCAAGAGGACGACCCCGCTTCCCGAAAGGAGAAGCCCGAGAAGGAGTTTGGAGGAAAAGGGCTTGCGGAAGTAAAGGTTATAGGCGAAGGCGGTGGAGAGGGGATAAAGGGCGGCCACCGCCGCCGCATCCGAGGCCGGGGCGAGCCGCACCCCGGAGAAAAAGACCAGGTTGAACACCGCCACCCCGCTTAAGGCCAGGAAAAGGGTCTGGCCTAGGGGCTGGAGGGAGGGTAGGCGGCGCAGGGTGAGGAGGAAGAAGGGCAGGGCGAGGGCAAAGCGCAAAAAGGAGCCCCATGCTGGGCCCACCTCGCCCATGGCCAAGCGGGAGGCCACCACGTTGAGCGCCCAAAGGAAGGGGGGCAGGTAGACCAAGGGGTCGCGGTGGGGCGGCATGCGCCCAGTATCCGCTAAAATCCCCTTGGAGGTCAGCATGAAGGCGTTTTCCGCCAAGTACGGGAACACCCTGGAGTTCGGCCACCTCATCGGGGGCGAGGAGGTTTGGGAAGGGGAAGCCTTGGAGCGCCCCAACCCCTCGGACCGGGAAGACCTGGTGGCCCGCTTCCCCGAGGGCACCAAGGATACCCTGCGCAAGGCGGCCCTTAAGGCCCGGGAGGCCTTTGAGGTCTGGAGCCGTACCCCGGCCCCGGTGCGGGGCCAGGTGCTTTTCAACCTGGCGAAGATCCTGGAGCGGGAAAAGCCCACCCTAACCCGCCTCATGGTGCGGGAGGTGGGGAAGACCTTCAAGGAGGCGGGCGGGGACGTGCAGGAGGCCATAGACACCGCCCTCTTCTTCGCCTCCGAGGGGCGTAGGCTGTACGGCCAGACCGTGCCCAGCGAGATGCGGGACAAGGAGCTTTTCACCTTCCGCAGGCCCCTGGGGGTGGTGGGCATGATTACCGCCGGCAACTTCCCCATCGCCGTGCCCAGCTGGAAGCTCATCCCGGCGGTCCTCACGGGAAACACCGTGGTGTGGAAGCCCTCGGACGACTCCCCCACCCTCTCCTATGTCTTCGTCAAGCTCTTTGAGGAGGCGGGCCTGCCGCCTGGGGTCATCAACGTGGTCTTCGGCGGGGGTAAGGGCTCCACCGGGCAGTGGTTGGTGGAGCTTATGGACGAGGGGCTATTGAACAAGTTCGCTTTCACGGGGAGCACCCAGGTGGGGCGCTGGATCGGGGAGGTGGCGGGGCGGAACCTCATCCGGCCCACCCTGGAGCTTGGCGGCAAGAACCCCCTGGTGGTCATGCGGGACGCCGACCTGGACCTGGCGGTGGAGGGGGCTTGGTGGAGCGCCTTCGCCACGGGAGGGCAACGGTGCACCAGCGCCGGGAACATCCTGGTGGACGCCCCCATTTACGAAGCCTTTAAAAAGCGTTTTCTAGAGCGCACCGAGGCCACGGTGGTGGGCAACCCCCTCCTCCACCCCGAGGTCACCTACGGGCCCTTCCTCAACGAAAGGCTTTTCCGCCGCTGGGAGGAGCACTACGCCAGGGGTAGGGAAGACGGGGCCACGCTCCTTTTCGGCCGGGGGCGCATTACCCGGGACAACCCCTACCCCCGGTTCCTAGGGGACCCCGAGGCGGGGCTTTATGGCTGGCCCACGGTTTGGGAGGCAGCCCCCGGCATGCGCCAGTTCCAGGAGGAGATCTTCGGCCCCACCATCAACCTGGTAAAGGTGGACGGGATTGAGGAGGCCATCCGGGTGGCCAACGCCACGCCCTACGGCCTTTCTAGCGCCATCTACACCAACCACCGCCACTGGGCCTACCTCTTCAAGGTGGGCATCCGGGCGGGCATGACCAGCATCAACAACGCCACCGTGGGGGCCGAGGCCCACCTCCCCTTTGGCGGGGTGAAGGCGAGCGGCAACGGGGCCCGGGAGTCGGGCATCTGGGTGATTGAGGAGTACACCTACTGGCATGCGGTGAACGAAGAGTATTCGGGCCGGCTCCAGCTCGCCCAGATGGACACGGGCTACGTGAGCCCCAAGGAGCCCACCCCATGGGCCCAGGTGCTTGGATTCTAGGTTACTGGGCGCTTTCCAGGTCGGGGCGGAGCCTCACCGCTTCCCGCAGGTAGACGTGGCGTACCCGGTCCTGGGGGGTGTCGGTGTTCCAAAGGGCCAGGACCCGGATGACCCGGGGCAGGCTTCCCGGCACCGGCACCTCCCGGGCGGAGAGGAGGGGCACCCGGTGCATGCCGATCTGCCGGGCGGCCTCCGCTGGGAAGGCGGAGGTGAGGTCCTCCGTCACGGTGAAGATGATGGCGGCGAGCTCCTCGTGGCTTCGGATGCCGTTGGCCTCCAGCATCCTCAGGAGGAGTTCCCGCGTGGCTTGGTGAATGGCCTCGGGCGTGTCCTCCTCCACGGTGATGGCGCCCCGTATACCCCGTACCATATTAGGCCCCATCCTAAGGGGTTCCCCCTTCCCGGGCAAGGCGGGTAGACTCTAGCCCATGAACCTACTCGCCGTGTTCGCCCATCCCGATGACGAGATCGGTGCGGCGGGGACCCTGGCCCTCCACGCCCGAAGGGGCGACCAGGTGATGCTGGTCTGGATGACCAGGGGGGAGCTTGCGAGCCAGTTCGGCGACGCCCCCCCTGAGGAGGTGGCGCGGGTGCGGGAGGGGCACGGGGCCCATGTGGCGGGGCTCATCGGCGCCGTGTACCGCTTCTTGCCCTTTGGCGACACCCTCCTCACCGGGGGGAGGGAGGAGGCTTTGGCCTTAGCCCGCATCATGGCGGAGTTCCGCCCCGACGCCGTCCTCACCTGGGACCCCTTGGACGTGCACCCCGACCACCGGGCCACCCACCAGGCGGTGCTTTCCGCCCTAAAGCTCTGCCGTATCCCCAAGCTGGTGGGGGAAGCCCACCGGAAGCCCGTGAGGCTCTACCATTACCCCAGGAAGGAGCTGGCCCGCCCCTTGGTCTACGTGGACACCACCCCCACGCAGGAGGTGGCGGAGGCGGTCTTTGCCTTCTACCGGGAGTTTTACCGTTGGCCCTTCAGCCTGGAGGAGTTTCGGGCCCGGCGGCGGCTTCTGGGCCTCGAGGCGGGCGTTCGCTTTGCGGAGGCGTTTCAGACGGAGAGCCCTCCGGCGTGGCCGGCGCTTCCTTAAGGCCCTCCTCCGGGTCGTGGGCGGGGGTAAGGGCGTAGGCCAGGAAGACGGCGGGTAGCGCCAACGGCAGGCTTGCGTACCCGCCCCACTCCGCCGCCAGGGCCAGGCTGGCGAAGGGGGCCCGGGCTACCCCTGCCAGGACCGCCACCCCGCCCGCCAGGGCCAGGGCCTCGGCCGGCAGGTCAAAGGGGCCGGCCAGGCGGGAGAGGAGCGCCCCCAAAAGCCCTCCCAGGACCAGGGCTGGGGTGAAGGGCCCCCCATAGGCCCGCACGCCCACGGCGAGGATGAGGAGGAGGAGTTTGGCGAGAAGGAGGTAAAGGAGCGCCCAAGGGGCGAGAAGGGGCGTGGTGGCCACCGCCACCCAGCCGAGGCCGTTTCCCAAGGCCTCTGGGAGGAAGAGGAGGGCGAGGGCGAGGGCAAGGCCCAAAAGGGCGTGGCGGAGGGGGAAGGGGAGGGGTTTGAGCCAGGCGGAAACCGCCTTTCCCCCTTCGGTCCACAAGGTGGCCAAGGCGGCGGCCAGAACCCCGAGGAGAAGGCCCGCAGGGAGGCTTGCCACGTCCAGGCTCACGGGAAAGGGGAGAAGGGGCTCGTAGCCGAAGAAGGCCCCGTAGACGGCAAAGCCCGAAAGGGCCCCGATGAGGGCGGGGGTGAGGGCGCGGGCCTCGAGGAGGAGCGAGCGGTAAAGGATTTCCGTGGCCAGGAGAGCCCCCGCCACCGGGGCGTGGAAAGCGGTCCCAAGCCCAGCGGCCAGCCCCGCAAAGGCCAGTCCCCCGCCCAGGCGGGGAAAGCGGCGGTCCAGGAGGAGGCCAAGCCAAAGGCCTAAAACCCCAAAAGGCCCCTCCCGGCCCATGGGGGAGTAGAGGGCGATCTGCAACGTTCCGCCCAGCACCGCCCGGGGGTGGGTGAGCCAGGGGGCTGGGGTCCCTTCCCGCACCCGGCGCAGGAGGGCGGCAAGCCCCTGCCCCGTGCCCAGGTAGCTCGTGAGGGCGTAAAGGGGCGGAAGGAGGAAGGCCAGGGGCCAGAGGCCCGGCCCCGTGAAGGCCTGGAGAAGCCCCCCTTCCCCCGGGGGCTCAGGGGCCAGGTAGCCGAAAAGGCCACCCACCCCTTCGGCCAGGGCCCGGAGGGCCAGGTTCAGCAGGGCTACCGAGAGCCCCGCCAGAGCCCCGGTGAAGGCGCTGTAGAGGATGAGGGGCCCCGTCTGGCGCACCTCCTCGTCCCAGAAGGGGGGCAGGGAAAGGTGGGGGCCGCGGCCCGAAGGGCGCATCAGAGGGAGTGTACCAGAGAAACGGGCGTTCCCCGGGTGATCCGGGGCGTGGCGAGGCCCAAGGCCCTGTACCCCCCTCGGGTGAGGGCCCGCACCAGGAGGCGGGGGTCCACCTTGCCCCAGAGGAAAAGGGCCTCCTGGCGCACGTCCAGGTCGGGGCTGCTGGCCCGGGAGTCCGTGCCCAGGGCGAGCTCCACCCCGTACCGGGCGTAGAGGGGGATGGGGGCTTCCCCTACCTCCAGGTTCTGGTTGGAACGGGGACAAAGCACCACCTTGGTCCCGGTTTCGGCCAGGAGGGCCACCTCCTCCTCGTCCACCTGCACCCCGTGCACCAGGAGGGTATGGGGGCCCAGGACTCCCAGGGCGTGGAGGTGGCGCACGGGGGTGAGGCCCGGGGGCGTGAAGGGGGTTGGGCTAAAGCGGCGGTATACCTCCGCTAAGGGCCCCTTTCCCTCCCGGAGGAAGGCCACCTCCTCCGGGCTTTCCGCCACGTGGACCATCAGGGGGATGCCCTCGGCCTGGGCGTACTGGGCAAGCCGCTTAAGGAGGGATGGGCTTACGGAGTAGGGGGCGTGGGGGGAAAGCCCCACCTTTACCCTTCCTTCCCGCCTCCGCCACCCCTCCACCTTGGCCTTCACCCGGGCGAAGACCTCCTCGGCCTCCTTGGGGTCCGGGGCGAAGACCTCGTAGAAGGCCACGCCCGGAAGCGGGCTTTCCAGGAGGAGGAAGTCCATCACCTCGTCCTTAAAGACGATGTCGGCGAAGGCGCCTACCCCGCTTGTCAGAAGCTCCTCTAGCCCCCGCCTCGCCCCCAAAAGCCCCCGCTTCTCCCGGTGGGCCACCACGTGGGGGAGAAAGCCGGCAAAAGGCCCTTGGTAAAGGGGCAGGAGGCTTAGGTCCAGGTGGGTGTGGGCGTTCACGGGCGGGGGAAGGAGGGCTTTCCCCTTCGCCACCACGGGCGCCCCGGGGAAGCGGGCCTGGAGCGCCTCGAGGCTTCCCACCCCCACCACGTGCCCCCCCTGCACCGCCAAGGCTCCCCGGAGCATGGGGGTGCCGAAGCCGGCGTAGACCACCTCAGCGGTCCAGAGCTCCGTCTTTAGCCAGAACATAGCGGTTTGGGTGGCGCAGGAAGTCCACCGCCACGTAGCCTCGGGTGAAGTAGTGGCCGAGGACCTGGCGGCTATGCTCCCGCCACCTCAGGGCCAGGGCGGGGTCTTCCCGAAGGATCCTCCCCCAGTCCTCGGGGATCTGGAAGAGAAGCCGCGGGGCCTCCAGGTCCAGGCGGGCTTCTAGGGGTACCTCCTCTTCCACCCGGTTCGCTTGGGGAAGGCGCTCCGCCTTGGGCGGGGAGGGCGGGGCGTAGATGCGGGCGTAGACCCTTGGGGCAAGCAGGTCCCACTCGGCCAGAAGCCGGTCCGAAGGGGCCCCGGCGTTGATGCCGGTCATGGGGCCGTAGTGATCCGGGAGGTAGGTCCTGGCGGTGGCCCCGAGCTTCCTGAGGTTGAAGTTGGCGTTCACCCCCCTTAGGGGGTCAAAGGTCCAGACCACCTGGCGCACGCCCCGGGCCAGGCACCAGTCCCGCTGGAAGCGCTTGAGGAGCAGGGCCGCCCCCGTGCCCCGGTAGGCCTCCAGGACCCCTAGCATGTGGGAGTGGTGCCGGGTGGGGTCGGCGGTGGGGAAGCCGAAGACGAAGCCCACCATCCGCCCCTCCACAAAGGCCCCAGCCACCAGCCCCCCCTCGTCCTGGCTGGCGATGAGGAGGCCCCGGGGCACCAGGTCCCGGGCGTCCCGCCCCCAGATGGCCTCCTGGAGGGCCACCACCCCTTCCAGCTCCTCCCAGCCCTTTAGCTCGCGGACAAGTACCGTTTCCATAGGGTGATCCGCTCCACGAAGGGAAGCTTCAGGTGCACCCCAATCCCCGGCCCCTGGGGCACGGGCATGAGGCCCCCTTGGGCCTCAAGGGCCTCCTCCACGATGTCCTCCTCCCAGTAGCGGCTCGCCGAGCTCACGTCCCCCGGCTTGGTGAAACCGGGCAGGCTCGCCAGGTGCAGGTTGTGGGCCCGCCCCACCCCCGCCTCCAGCATCCCCCCCATCCACAAGGGGATGCCGGCGGCCTCGGCCAGGGCGTGGACCTTGAGGCTTTCCGTATGCCCCCCAAGCCGGGCGGGCTTGATGTTGAAGACCCGCCCCGCCCCAAGCTCAATGGCCTTCCTGGCCTTCTCCTTGGAGGTGAGGCTTTCGTCCAGGCAGATGGGGGTGGCGAGCTCCCGTTGGAGCTTGGCGTGGTCCAGGATGTCGTCGTAGCCCAGGGGCTGTTCAATGTAGTCCAGCGCCAGCTCGTCCAGGCGCTTCAGGCGGGCGAAGTCGGCGAGGCGGTAGGCGGAGTTGGCGTCGGCGGTGAGGGTGGCCTCGGGGAAGGCCTGGCGCACCGCCTTCAGGACCTCGTAGTCCCAGCCCGGCTTGATCTTGAGCTTGATGCGGCGGTAGCCCTGGTCCAGGTGCCTTTCCACCGCCTTCAGCGTGTCCGCCACCGTGGGTTGGATGCCCAGGGAAACCCCCACCTCCACCCATTCCCGCACCCCGCCCAGGACCTGGTAAAGGGGCTTGGAGAGGCCCTTGGCATAGAGGTCGTAAAAGGCCATCTCCAATACCGCCTTGGCCATGGGGTTTCCCCGGAAGGGGGAGAGGGCTTGCCCGAGGGATTCGGGGTTCGGGAAGACCTTGCCCAGGACCTCGGGCAGGAAGACCTCCTCCAGGAGGTAGCGGGCCCCTTCCACCGTTTCTTCCCGGTAAAGGGGAAGCCTTTCCATCACCCCTTCCCCCAGGCCCTCGAGGCCCTCCCCAAAGAGCCTTAGGAGGAGGATGGTGCGCTTGGTCTGGACCCCAAAGCTCGTCTCAAACCGGAACTTCAGGGGAAGCTCCAGGATCCTAAGCTCCGCCCCTTCTAGCCGCACGGCTCCAGCACCTCCTTCCCCACGTAGGGCACCAGGGCCTCGGGCACCCGCACCCTTCCGTCCTCCAGCTGGTGGTTTTCCAGGAGCATGGCCAGGATGCGGGGGGTGGCGAGGGCGGTGTTGTTGAGGGTGTAGCCGTACTGGACCCGGCCCTCGGGGTCCCGGTAGCGGAGCCCCGCCCGCCGGGCCTGCCAGTCCAGGAGGGCGGAGCAGGAGTGGGTTTCCCGGTAGCGCCCCTCCGAGGGGAGGAACACCTCCAGGTCCACCTGCCGCCACTTCCCCGGGCCCATGTCCCCGGTGGAGACCTCTAGGAGGCGGTAGGGGAGCTCCAAAAGCCTTAGGATTTCCTCGGCGTTTTGCAAGAGCTCCTGGAAGGCTTGGTCCGAGGCCTCGAGGCTCGCCTCGGTGAGCACGTACTGCTCCACCTTGTGGAACTGGTGGACCCGAAGAAGCCCCCGCACGTCCTTGCCAAAGCTCCCCGCCTCCGAGCGGAAGGCGGGGGCGTAGCCGGCGTAGCGCTTGGGCAACTCCTCGTAGGCCAGGATTTCCCCGCTATGGAGGGCGTTTAGGACCACCTCCGCCGTGCCCGTGAGGTAGAGGTCGGTGCCGGCGATGGCCCAGACCTGGTCCCGGGCGGCGGGGAAGTGGCCCGTGCCCACGAAGGCCATCTCCCGGGCGTAGGAGGGAAGGGTCATGGGGAGGAAGCCCCGCTTGGCCATGAAGTCCATGGCGAAGCGGAGGAGGGCCATCTCGTAGAGGGCGAGGTCGCCCCTTAGGGCGTAGGAGCGGCTTCCCGATACCTTGCTGATCCGGGGCTCCCACCAGCCGTTCTTCTCCATGAGGGCCACGTGGTCCAGGGGCGGGAAGGAAAACGCCCTTGGGCTTCCCACCCGCTTGATCTCCACGTTGGCGCTGTCGTCCTCCCCTATGGGGGCCCCGGGCCAAGGGGGAAGGGGCACCTGGAGGAGGAGCTCCATGAGCTGGGCTTCCTTTTCCCTTAAAGCCTCCTCCAGCCCCTTCGCCTCCTCCCCCAAGGCCTTCCCCCGGGCGATGAGGGCCTCCTTGGCCTCCGGGGGGGCCTTGGGCACCTCCTTGGCGATGCGGTTCCGCTCCGTCTGCAGGTCCTGGAGGCGTTGCTTTAGGCCCTGCACCTCCTGGTCCAGGGCCAGGAGGGCGTCTAGGTCCAAGGGGATACCCTTTTCCCGGATGGCCTTGCGGAAGACCTCGGGCTCCTTGCGCAGGCGCTTTAGGTCCACCATGGCTACTCCAAAACGGGGGGCACGCGGAAGAACCCCTCCTCCCTTTCGGGGGCGAGCGCCAGGGCCTCGGCCTGGGAGAGGGAAGGGGCGGGCTCGTCCTCCCGCAGGCGGCCCGCGGGGGTTTCGTCCTCTATCCCTTCCACCTGGGGGAGGGCGTCCACGAAGGCCAGGATGCGCTTCAGGTCCTGGAGGAGGAGGGGCTCTTCCTCTTCGGAAAGGCGGATTTTGGCAAGCTCCTCCAGCTTGCGCAGGAGGTCAAGGGAAAGCTCCATGGTGGGCATTCTACGTCAGGAGCTCGGCGAGCCACCACACGAGGGGGGCGAGGAGGAGGGCGGGGAGGAAGGAGCCCACCCGCACCTTGGTGAGCCCCAGGAGGTTCACCCCGACCCCAAGGACCATCAGCCCCCCCACCCCCGTGGTGAGGAGGACCCGGGGGTCCTGGGCGGGGTCGGGGAGGGCCTGGCTGAGCGTGCCCGCCAGGAGGGCCACCCCCCCTTGGTAGAGGAGGATCACCAGGGTGCTAAACCCCACCCCGATCCCGAAGGAGCTCGTGAGGGCGATGGCGCTCATGCCGTCCAGGGTGGCCTTGAGGAGGAGGAGGCTCGCATCCCCCGTGAGGCCGTTTTGGATGGAGCCGAGGAGGGTCATGGGCCCCACGCAGAAGAGGAGGCTTGCCGCCACGAAGCCCTCGGTGAAGCTCCCTCCCCCCCGCACCGCCTGTTTGATCTTCTCCCCTAGGCCCTCCAGGCCGTCCTCCACCCGGGCCCACTCCCCCAGAAGCCCCCCCGCCACCAGGGCGATAAGCCCCAGGACCACCCCGTCTAGGGCCCCTCCCTTGGCCCGGCCCAGGGCCTGGGCCATGGAGAGCCCGATGAAGAGGGTGGTGAGCCCCACCCCCTGGACCATGATGCGGGCCATGCGCTCGGGAAGCCGGCCCCGGAGGAGGAGCCCAAGCCCCGTGCCCACCACCACGGTAAGGGTGTTCACCAAGGTTCCGGAAAGCTTGTCCCAAAGGCTAAGCTCCATGGGGGTATTCTATGCAGGATGGAGCGCTTCCTCACGGCGGACGGGACCCCCACCCTGTACCATCCCCGCTACCGGGAGGCCTACCACCCCCGGCAGGGGGCCCTCCTGCAGGCCCGCAGGCTCTACGTGGAGAAGACCCTGACCCACCTGCACCCGGCCCCTAGGGTCCTCGAGGTGGGCTTCGGCCTGGGGGTGAACTTCCGGGCGGCCTTGGAAAGCGCCCTTGCGAGGGGGGTGAGGCTCCGCTACCTGGCGGTGGAGAAAGAGCCCTTGCCCCGGGAGGTCCTTTTGCGGCTTGCCCTTCCCCTTCCCCGGGCGGAAGGGGTGTTTGCGGAGATCCTTAAGGCCTGGCCCGCCGAGCGCTTTGCGGGGCCTTGGGGGGAGCTCCGCCTCCTCTTTGGGGATATCCGGGAGGTGGCCCTGCCCCGGGCCTGGGCCACGGCGGTGTTTCTAGACCCCTTTAGCCCCAAAGTGAACCCCGAGGCTTGGGAACCCCCGGTCCTCCAGAGGCTTCGCCAAGCCCTCAGGCCGAGAGGACGCCTTGCCACCTACTCGGCGCAAGGGGCCTTCCGCCGGGCCCTCCAAGGGGCGGGGTTTAGCGTTCACCGGGTTCCAGGGGTAGGGAAGCGGGAGTGGACGGTGGGAATCGCCGTAAAAGCTCCTCCCGGCTGAGGTAGGCGAGGCTTGCCCAGAGGTTTTCCCGTTTGGGGAGCTCCCCCCGGTAAAGCCAGTAGAACCAGGCGCTGGCCAGGCTCGCCACCAGGCGGGGGAGGAGGGGGAGGGGGGCGGTTTGGAAGCCAAAGAGCCTCCCGCCGGGGGCCAGGGAGCTATAGCCGTACACGAGCCCTATCTCGGGGTCCTGGGCCACGAGGGCGGCCACCTTCTTGAGGCTTTCCCGGGTGTGGCGGATGGCCTCCAAGGGGGTGAGCTCCATGGCCCGCTGGCTTTCCAGATGGAGCTCCAGGGCGGGGGTTCCCTTAGGCAGGCCCGGGAGGCTCGGCCCGGGGAAGGGCTTTTTCTCCACCCGGAAGAGGTCAAAGGGGCCAAGCCCCGCCCGCGCCACCCGGTGGCGGAGGTTGTAGCGCTCCTCGAGCCCCTGGAGGCCCCGGATAAGGGCGAGCCGGGGGGTGAGGGGAAGGGGCTTCAGCTCGTCCAGGGTCACGGGCCGGTAGCCCAGGGCGAGCAGCTTGGGCAAGGCGATTTCCAAAAGCCTTAGGGTGCGCTCGGGCCCATCGTGCAGGAGGACCACCGAGCCCGGGCGCAGGTAGTAAAGGAGCCTTTCCGCCAGGGCCTCGGGGGAAAGGGGAAGCCAGTCCTTGCTTTCCAGGTCCCAAAGGGCGATGCGCTTGCCTAGGGCCCGGGCGAAGGGCCGGGTGAAGGGGGTATGGAGGCCGTGGGGCGGGCGGTAGTACCGGGCGGGGTTTTGCGCCATGTGCCGCCACTCCACCCAGGGGAGGAGAAGCCCTAAGGCCCGGTGGTACGCCCCGTGGTCCTCCACCTGGTGCCCTTCCTTCCGGATGGCCTCCACCAGGTGGGGGTGGGCCCTCGCCCTTTCCCCCGTGAGGAAAAAGGTGGCCTTCACCCCGTGGCGCCGGAGGAGGGCGAGGAGGGCTTCGGTCCGTTCCGAAGGGCCGTCGTCAAAGGTGAGGGCCACCTTGGCCTCGCGCCGGCTTCCGTGGGCATAGGCGCCGAGGCCGAGGAAGCGGAAAAGGAGGTCGGAAAGGCCATAGAGGAGGAGGATGAGGCCCAGGGCTAGCTCCATCGCACTCTCCCGAGAACGAAGGCATAGAAGAGGCTTAGGGCGAAGAAGATGGCGCTACCCGCCACGAAGGGCGCTTGCGGGCCAAAGGCTTGCCACAGCACCCCCCCTGCCGCAGGCCCCAAGGCCACCCCTAGCCCCTCCACGGTCATGAGCCCGCCCCAGATGGCGGCCCGGTTCTCCTCGGGCAGGTTCTTGGCCAAGAACCCGTTCCATCCGGGCAGGAAAAGGCTAAAGCCAACCCCCCCTAGCACGGCGAGGAGGGCCACCTCGGCCAGGCTTTGGGTGGAGGCCAGGCGCAACATGGCGAAGCCCAGGAGGAAAAGTCCTCCCAAAAGGGCCAGGCGGTAGCCCCGGCGGTCCACCAGCCTGCCCGTAAGGGGCAGGAGGCCAAAGGCGAGCCCGCCTCCGAGGAGGAGGAAGCCTCCTAAGGCCAAGGGCTCGAGGCCGAACCGCTCCTTGGCGTAGCGGAGGAGGGAGAGGGATACCAGGGCGGGGGCGAAGGTCTGGCCGAAGGCGGCGGGAAGGAAAAGGAGAAGGCGGCCCCAAGGGTACGCCTCCCGCTTCGGGGGCGGCAGGGGGATGCGGAAGGCGAAAAGGCTTAGGGTGAGGAGGAGGGCTATACCTTGGGCCAGGAGGAGAAGGGTGAGGGCCGCCTCGGGGTGGCGTTGGGCCACCTGCCCCACCCCCACGAGGCCGATGCCCGCCCAGGGCAGGACCAGGGTGAGGGTGAAGGAAAGGGCCCTGGCCTCCCGCCCGGGCACGGCGATGCGGCTCGCCAGGGTCATGAGCCCCGGGTAGAGGGTGGAGAGGGAGAGGCCCCAGAGGGTGGCCAAGGCCCAGAGGATCCAGGCGGCTTCCGCCTGGGGGGTGAGGAAGAGGACCAGAAGCCCCACCCCTCCCGCTAGGCTAGCGGTCTTGCCGAAGCCCACCCGCTCCGCCAGAAGGCCGCCAAAGCTTTTGGAGAGGTTTTCCGCCAGTTGGTGGAGGGTGTAGGCCAGGGTGAAGACGGCGGGGCCCAGGTGGAGGCGCTCGGGGGCGTAAAAGGGCATAAGCCCAGCGAAAAACCCGCTCCTTACCCCCTCCATGAGGCCCACGGCCAAGACGAGGCGCAGGAAGACGGAAAGGCCTTCCCTGGCCCACGGCAATAGGCGAAACACGCTAGAGTATACCCGTGCGCATCAGCGTGGTGATCCCCGCCCACAACGAGGAGGCTTACCTGGCCGGGGCCCTCGAGGCCATCCTGGCCCAGTCCCTTCCCCCCTTTGAGGTCATCGTGGTGGACAACGCCTCCACCGACCGCACCCGGGAGGTGGCGGAGGGTTTTGGGGTGCGGGTGGTCCACTGCGCCCGAAAAGGGGTGGCCCACGCCCGCCAGGCGGGGCTCCTGGCCGCCCGGGGGGAGTGGGTGGCCATGACCGACGCCGACTCCAGGCCCCTTTCCCACTGGCTCGCTTCCCTTGCACGCCGGGCGGAGGGCGCTTTGGCCCTCTATGGTCCCTTGCGCTTCTATGGCGTTTCCCCTTGGGAAGCCGCTTTTTCCGAGTGGGGCTACCGGGCCTTTCTGCGCCTCATGGCCCTTTTGGGAAAGCCCAACCTGGCGGGAGCCAACATGATGGTCCTCAAGGAGGCCGCTCTCCGGGTGGGGGGCTTCCCCGAGGTGGAGGCCCGGGAGGACGTGCTTTTGGGCTACAAGCTCGCCCGGCTTGGCCCGGTGCGCTACGTGCCCGAGGCCTTGGTCCTCACCTCGGCCCGGAGGCTCAAGGGAGGGTGGGGGAGGTTTCTCCTTAGGCAGGCTAGAAACCTCCTGGGCGATCCTCGAGGCTACTTCGGGGAAGGCGGGGAAAGGGAAAGATAAGCCGCCTAGGTTCGGCCCTTAGGATCTCGCTCGCCTCGTCGTAGACCGCTACAATCCTTTCGGCGATGCGCTCCGCCGAGCGCTCCATGGCCCAGGCGCGGGCCTGGAGGGCCATCCTCTGCCGTTTGGCCTCGTCCTGCAGGAGCTCAAGGGCTTTTTCCGCCAGGGCCCGGTAATCCCCGGGGGGCACCAGGTGGCCCGTCCTGCCGTCCTCCACCCCTTCCAAAACCCCTTCCGCCCCCACCGCCACCACCGGGACCCCCATGGCCTGGGCCTCCCAGATGACGAGGCCCTGGGTTTCTGTCTCGCTGGCGAAGATGAAAAGCTCCGCCAGGCGGTAGTAGCCCCCGATGCGGTGGTAGGGTACCGGGCCCAGGAAGCGCACCCGCTCGGCGATGCCTAGTTCGTGGGCCAGGGCTTGGAGGGCAGGTAGCTCGGGCCCTTCGCCGATATGGACGAGAAAAACCTCCGCTTGCCGGCTCAGCTCCGCCACGGCCTTCAGCACCACGTCAAAGGACTTCTCCTTCCCCAGGCGGCCCACGGTGATGAGGCGGCGCTTGCCCTCGGGCCAAGGGGAGGGAGAGGGGAGGGGGGCTTCCTCCAGAAGCCGCGTGTCAATCCCCGTGGGGATGACCCGGATGGGCCTTTCTATCCCGTAGCTTTCCGCCAGGCGCTTAACAGGCTCCGTGGGGGCGATCACCACCTCTACCCGGTTGTAGAAGGCCTTGGCCAGGCGGGGGACGATGCCGGTGTACTTGTCCAGGATGGCCAGGCCCGGCACGTAGTGGGCGTACTTCTCGTAGTGGGTGTGGAAGGTGGACACATGGGGTAGGCCCTTGTTGCGGGCGATGCGGAGCCCCCAGACCCCCAGGGTGAGGGGGGTGTGGGTGTGGATCAGCTCAAACTCCGTGGGCAGGTACTTGGCGGAGGGCAGGGCGATCTGCTGGCCTTCATAAAAGGGGTAGGCCACCGAGGGCACCCGCACCACCCCCTCCTCCCCTTGGGGGGCCTCGGGGTGCCTGGGGGCAATCACCCAGGCTTCGTGCCCCATCCGGCGCAGTTCCCGAAGGAGGAGGTAGACGCTCGTGGTCACCCCGTTGGGGTTGGGAAAGTAGACGTCGGTGAAGAGGCCCACGCGGTAAAGACGCATTAGCTAGATTCTAACGTCAGTTTCTCCAGCTCCTGGGCCAGGGTCCAGGCGCTAAGGGCGTTGGTCCTTTCCCTCAAAATGCGTTCCCTTCCGTTTTTGCCTAGGCGCTCGGCCTCTTGGGGGTGGGTCATGAGCCAGCGAATGGCTTCCACGATGGCCCGTGGGGAGGGATTTATGAGGAGCCCTTCGTTGGGCGAGAGGACCTCTTTTTGAGGAGGATGTGCGCTAGCGATGACGGGAAGGCCCGAGGCCATGCCCTCCAGGATCACGAGGCCCGGATTGTCAGCAAGCGTGGGGAAGAGGACGGCGTCGGCGGCTTTGTAGAACTCGGCCACATCGTTTCTCCTCCCAAGGAAACGCACGTTGGGCCTCCTTAGAGCTTGGGCAAGCCAACGGAGGGGGTACATCCAGGTGCCTTCGCCTATAAGGAGGAAGTCCGCTTCCACGTGGCGTGCTGCAAGAACGATGGAAAGTTGATTTTTTTCTACGGTAAAACGTGCGGGCGTGAGGACCGTGAAGCGGGTAAGCCCTAGCTTCTTGCGCAGGGAAGCTCGTTCTTCTGGAGTTGGGGGATGGAAGCGCTTTGGATCAACGCCCACGGGGACTACTCGGGCTTCTAACCCGAAGTGGCGGCGCACGTATTGAGCAGCCCAGTGCGTGCCTACAAAGATGCCATCGGCGGCAGCTACCCTGCGGGCTTTCGTGATTTGGTAAACGAAGCGGTACATATGTTTTAGGCCCAAGGGATAGTGGTATTCCAGTTGGTCGTGGAGGAATACGCTCCTGGGACGGGGTAAGTGGGCCAGGAGTGCGTACGTAGATGGGAACCACGCCTGGACGACACGCACGTGGGCTTTTTGGGTCAGGGTGACGAGCTGCTTAGGGTGGGTGTAGGTCTGGGTAGGTACGCCCCGTTCGTTGAGCGCTTGAATGAGAAAAGCCAGTCTAGGGTTCTGCGGTAGGTAAACGACGGGTCGGACCCCGTAGTTGGGCAGGTGCGGAAGGGTTTCCAGCAACCATATTTCGCTTCCCGCAACCCTAGGTGCATCGGTTAAGAAAGCTACGTTAAGCATGAACAATCTCCAAAAGTGCTTCCCTTAGGTTCGTGGCTGCTTCTTGGAGGGTATGCTCGCGGAGAATGCGTGTACGCCCGTTGGCTCCGAGCTCGGGAAGGGCGAAGGCCTGTTGCAGAGCTGGGGCAAGGCGCCAGGGAAGAGGAGGGACAAGAAACCCTTCCACCCCGTGTGCTATGAGTTCCCTCTGAGCGGGAATGGGGGTGGTGACGATGGGAAGCCCCGAGGCCATGGCCTCGAGGGTGGCCAGGGACTGGTTTTCCCCTAAGGTGGGAAGGCACATGGCATCGGCAGCCCGGTAGAGCTCGGGCATATCTTCCCTGCGCCCTAGGAAGTGCACGTTTCGGAGGCGAAGGCTACGGGCAACCCCCTGCCAAAGGCGGAGCAATTCCCCTGTGCCCACGAGCAGGAAGGTGACATGGGGAAGGAGCTTGGCGGTTAGCAGGAGTGCAAGGTGGTTCTTTTCCGGGCTCATCCGGGCCGGTACCAGAACCACCTTTCCTTCCAGGCCGTAGCGTGCCCGCAGAGCCTCCTTTTCCCCGGGGAGTGGAGGACGGAAGCGCTCCGTGTCTACCCCGTTAGGGACGGGGTAAACCCGCCTTACCCCGTGAACCTCCCTTAGCCATCTGGCCGCCCAGCGGGAGACAGTGAGGACCGCTTGCGCCCGTTTTAGGTTGGGAGCTTGGAGCAAGCGGTAACCTAACCGATAGAGGTAGCGCCCCCCGAAAGGATAAAAGATTTCCACTTGGTCATGCACGAGGGGGATTAGACCAGGAAATCGTTTGTAAAAAGCACGGTAGCTTTGGGGGTACCAGGCCGAGGCCACCACGAGGTCAAAGCCTCGAGGCACCGCCCCTAGGTGGGTATAGGCGTGTACGGGGATACCCGCTTGGGCCAGGGCTTGGCGTATGGGAAGGTTGCCCGGGGTAGCGGGCATGGCGGCCTCAGGGCAAAGCCCAAGGGCCTTAAGTCGCGGCAGCGTTTCTTTAAGGTAGACCTCGCTTCCCCCTATGGTCTTGGCGTCGGTAAGGAAGAGGACCTTCACAGCATCTCCAAAAGGATTTCCACGGCGCGGGCTTGCTCCCTCAGGGGTACGTAGGGCCCGCCCCTTTCCAACGCCAGCGTTTCGTCGGGCGGCAGGTGGACGAAGGCCACGGGGACGCTTACGGGCAGGTGATAAAGGGAGAGGTAAAACGCCTGGTTGCACAGGTAGCTTCCTGCGGAAAGGCTTGCCCGGGCGGGGATGCCCGCTTCGCGTAGCCGCCGCACCCCTTCCTTGACAGGGAAACGGGCGGGGAGGGCCAGAGGCCCGCCCGGAACCACCGCCTCGTCCTCCTTGAGGACGCCCTTGTTGTCCGGCCGTTCAAAGTCCAGGAGGTTGACGGCCAGGCGTTCCAGGGTGATGAGGGGGCGGTTTTCCGCTAGGCCAAGGTGCAAAACGGCCTTGGGATTTCGGGCATAAAGGGCCCGCAGGGCTTCCGGCAGCGCCCCGGTGTCCACGGGAAGGAGGGCGGTCTGGATGGGCTTTTCCCCGATGCTTCGGGGAAGGAGGGAGAGGAGGGCGGCGGAAGGGTTGTGCCTTAGGCCGCCGAAGGGTTCAAAGCCGGTAAGCAAGACCATGCGTTAACCCAAGCGGCCATTATAGTACCCTTTCCTTTGACGCGGTATAAGATGGTGGGCGTGGAACTGGGTCTTGTGACCGACACCGCGGCGGACCTATCCCCCAAAGTGCTTCAGGAGGAGGCGGTGGGTCTTGTGCCCATCTACGTCCACCTGGCCGGGCGCAAGTACAAGGATTGGCAAGAGCTCACCCCCGATGCCCTTTATCAGGCTATGCGGGCGGGGGCTGAGCCCGTTACCGAGCCCCCCAGCGTGGAGGACTTCGCCGAGGTTTACGAGCGGTACCTTCAGGTTTTTGACCGCCTCCTTTCCATCCACGTGTCTGGAGAGCTTTCCAAGACCGTGGACCGAGCCCGGGAGGCGGCGTTGAAGGTGGCCCCCACCCGCATCCGGGTGGTGGACTCGGGTATGGTTTCCGCCGGGCTTGGGGCCATGGTGCTCCGGGCGGTGGAGATGCTGAAAGGGGGGGCGGAGGAAGAGGAGGTGGTGCGGGAGCTGGAGCGGTTGAAGCGTTCCAGCCTTTATTTTAGCGTGGCCGACCTTTCCCACCTGGCCCGCAACGGCCGCCTGCCCCGCTTTGGGGAGGTGGTGGGGAACCTTTTGGGCCTTCGGCCCATCCTCCGCATTGAGAAGGGGCATATCCGCTTCCTTAAAGTGGCTAGGGAAAACGCCGTGCCTGAGGCCTTGGCCCGATTGGTGCTGGACGAGTTTAGGGGGCGCACCGCCCGCATCACCATCGCCCACACCGATGCCAAGGCGGAGTGGATTGAGGGGCTGAAGAAGGGTTTGGAAAGCGCCTTGCGCCTGGAACGGGGCCGCATCACCCGTTCAGGGGCCACCATCGCCGCCAACGTGGGCCTAGGGGCGTTGGCCGTGCACGCCTATTCGGTAGAATGACGGGTGGCCCTTTGGGCCAGCCCATGGATACCCTCCTGCGCACCTTCTATGGCCACCGCCTAAACCTGCCCCAGGTGGGGGCAGCTTGGCTTTTTGCCCGGGAAGCGCCCCCTGCGGTGCTCCTGGTTCCGGAAGAACGCGTAAGGCGTTACCAGGACCTCTCCGCCTTTGGGGTACCCGTCTACGTGAACCCGGGCCTCGAGGCCCTAGAGGAGAAGGCCCTCTTCGTCTTCTCCTACGGGGAAGCCCTGGCTCCCTTCCCCGAGGACCCCGAGGCCTGGCGCCTGGTCCTGGAGGTGGGGCGGCATTACCCGCGGGAAGCCCTCCTTTCCCGCCTCCTCCAGATGGGCTACGCCCGGGACGAGGACTACCGGGTCCTGGGGGAGGTTTTGGAGCTCGGGGAGGTGCGGCTGGAGTTCTTTGGGGACGAGCTGGAAAGGCTCTTGGTAGCGGGGACGGAAAGGCGCCGCCACGTCCTCCTGCCCAAGCCGGGAAAGGCGGAAGGTTTCCAAAGCCATAAGATCCGCCACTTCCCGGGACCCGTTTACCTGGACACCCCCGCCCTGGCCCCCAAGGCCCTCTGGCCCCTCCTGGAGGGGCGGCCCCTGGTGGCCCTGGGGAGCGGGGTGGAGTTTCCTCCCTTGGAGCTCGGGGTGCGCCCCCTCCCTCCCTACCGGGGGAGCCTGAAGGCTTTGGAGAAGGACCTGGCCCGCTGGCTTGGGGAGGGCAAGCGGGTCCACCTCTTCGTGGGCCATGCCCGCACCCTGGAGTACTTGCGGAGGCGCCTTGCGGCCTTTGAGCCCCAGGTGGTGGAGCGGTTTCCGGGGCCCAAGGGCCGCCTCTCCCTCCTCCCAGGGGCCTTTGAAGGGGGGGCGGAGTGGGGGGAGCATGTCCTCCTCACCGAGGCCTTGGTCTTCGCCACCGGGGGTGTGCGGGCAAGGCTGCGCCGGGGGGAGGGGCTTACCGACCCGGGGGCCCTTACCCCAGGGGACTACCTCATCCACCCCGAGCACGGCATCGGCCAGTTTTTGGGCTTGGAAACGCGGGAGGTTCTGGGGGCCAGGCGGGACTATCTGGTCCTCCGCTACAAGGGAGAAGGGCGGCTTTACCTTCCCGTGGAACAGCTACCCCTCCTCAGGCGGCATCCGGGTACCACGGATGACCCCCCGGAGCTCTCCTCCCTGGGCAAGAACGAGTGGCAACGGGCCAAGGAAAGGGCAAGGAAGGACGTGGAGGAGCTTGCGGCCCGCCTCCTTGTCCTACAGGCCAAGCGCAAGGCCACCCCGGGCCGGGCCTTTCCCCCCCTGCCGGACTGGGACCCCCTCATTGGGAAGGGTTTTCCCTACGAGCTCACCCCTGACCAGAAGCGGGCCCTGGAGGAGGTTCTAAGGGACCTGGAAAGCCCCCACCCCATGGACCGCCTGGTTTCGGGGGACGTGGGCTTCGGCAAGACGGAGGTGGCCCTAAGGGCCGCCCACCGGGTGGTGGGGCACGGGGCCCAGGTGGCCTTCCTGGTCCCCACCACCCTGCTCGCTGAACAGCACGGCAAGACCTTCCGCAAGCGCTACCAAGGCCTACCCGTGCGGGTGGCGGTGCTTTCCCGCTTCACCCCGGAGAAGGAGGAGGCGGAGATCCTCAAGGGCTTGGCGGAAGGGGGGGTGGACATCGTCATCGGCACCCACCGCCTCCTCCAGCCGGATGTGCGCTTCAGGGACCTGGGCCTCCTCATCGTGGACGAGGAGCACCGCTTTGGTGTGGCCCAGAAGGAGAGGATCCGGGAGCTCAAGGCGGAGGTGGACACCCTCTACCTCTCGGCCACGCCCATCCCCCGCACCCTTTATAGCGCCCTGGTCGGCCTAAAGGACCTCTCCAGCATCCAGACCCCACCCCCGGGGCGGAAGCCCATCCGCACCTTTCTCGCCCCCTTTGACCCCCTCCTGGTGCGGGAGGCTATCCTCCAGGAGCTGGAAAGGGGCGGCAAGGTCTTTTACGTTCACGACCGGGTAGCCTCCATTGAGGCCAGGCGGCGTTACCTGGAAAACCTGGTCCCCGAGGCCCGCATCGGCGTGGTCCACGGCCAGATGCCGGAAGGCCTTGTGGAGGAAACCATGCTCCTCTTCGCCGAAGAGGCTTACGACGTGCTCCTGGCCACCACCATTATTGAGTCTGGCCTGGACGTGCCCGAGGCCAACACCATCCTCATTGAGCGGGCGGACCGGTTGGGCCTCGCCACCCTGTACCAGCTACGGGGCCGGGTGGGCCGCCGGGACCAGGAGGCTTATGCCTACCTCTTCCACCCGCCTAGGCTTACCGAGGCGGCGGAGAAGCGCCTTAACGCTATTGCCGACCTCTCCGACCTGGGCTCCGGCCACCTCCTGGCGGAGAGGGACATGGAGATCCGGGGGGTAGGGAACCTTTTGGGCCCCGAGCAGCACGGGCACATCCGCGCCCTTTCCCTGGAGGTCTACACGGACCTCCTGGAGGAAGCCATCCGCAAGCTCAAGGGGGAGGCCAAGGAGGAAAGGCCCCACGTCACCCTGGACCTGGCCCTTTCCGCCCGCCTGCCGGCGGAATACGTGGGGAGCCTCGAGGCGCGAAGCCGCTACTACGGCCGCTTCGCCGAGGCGAGGAGCCTGGCCGAGCTATCCCGGCTGGTGCGGGAGCTTAAGGAGCGGTATGGCCCCTTGCCCGAGGAGGCGGAAAACTTCGTGAACCTGGCCCGCCTCCGCCTGGTGGCCGAGCGCAAGGGGGTGGTTTCCCTCACCGAGGACCTCACCCACCTGCAGGCCGTTTTTGGCTACTGGCCCTTGGACTACGATGCCCGGGGGCTCAAAGGCCTTCCCTTCCGCCTGGAGATCACCCAGTACCCTCCCGGCTTCCGCCTGGAAAAGAAAGGATTAAGGCCCCGGGACTATCCCGAAGCCTTAATGGAAACGCTGTTTCTTTTCGCAGACCGTTAGCTCAAGTTTAGCCAGACGCTTTTGACTTCCGTATAGTGTTCTAAGGCATAGTGGCCCATTTCCCTACCCAAGCCACTTTCTTTGAAGCCGCCCCAAGGGCTGGTGGCATCTAGGAGAAGGTAGCCGTTGACCCAAACGGTGCCCGCCTTTAGGCTGTGGGCTACGCGGATAGCTTGCTTTAGGTCTTCGCTCCAGACGCCCGCAGCTAGGCCGTAGCGCGTTGCGTTTGCCCGCTGAACGGCCTCATCTAATTTCTCGTAAGGGAGAATGGTGAGAACAGGTCCGAAGATTTCTTCCTGCGCAATCGTGTGGCGATCCTCGGCCAGGAAAACCGTAGGCTTGACGTAGAATCCCGTAAGCGAAGGGTTGGGCTCTCCACCCAATAGAAGTTCAGCGCCTTCCTCTTTTCCTTTCCGAATATAGTTGAGTACCCGTGCTCTATGTTCCTCGCTGATTAGCGGCCCCATTTGGGTAGCCGGATCTAGAGGGTGCCCTTGGCGGATGTTTTTAACGGCATCCAAGAACGTGTTCATGAAGGTGTCCAGGTAGCTTTTGGGTACAAAAAGGCGGCTACCAGCAGCGCAGACTTCGCCCTGGTTAAAGAAGGCGGCAAATAGTACGCCACGGACTACTTTTTGTGGATCCGCATCTTCCAATACAATGTTGGGAGACTTCCCTCCCAATTCTAGGGTGACACGCTTTAGCTGGTCTGCCGACTTTTTGAGGATAGCCTTGCCGACCTCAGGTGAACCCGTGAAGGATATCTTCGCCACCCTTGGATGCAGAACGAGGGCCTCTCCTGCTTCGGGACCGTAACCCGGTACGATGTTTACCACCCCCTTGGGGAAGCCAGCAGCTTCGATGAGTTCAGCAAGGTATAAGGCGGTAAGGGGGGTGAGCTCAGAAGGTTTTAACACCACGGTGTTCCCTGCAGCGAGGGCAGGGGCTAACTTCCAGCTCGCAATGAGTAGAGGGAAGTTCCAAGGGGTAATTGCCCCGATCACGCCTAGGGGTTCGCGCCGGGTATAGGCAAGGTAGTTTCCTGGGAGAGAGACTGGGAGGACTTCCCCGGACCATTTGGTACTCCATCCGGCAAAATAACGAAAGTGTTGTGCAGCCAGGGGAACATCTGCGGTCCGAGCCTCAATATAGGGCTTGCCAACGTTAAGGGCTTCTAGAATGGCCAGGGCTTCGGCGTGCTCCTCTATTAGTTCCGCGAGCCGGAAAAGCAATCGGCCCCTTTCGTCGGGGCTCGTCCGTCCCCAAGAGCCTTGAAGGGCCCTTTCAGCAGCTAGAACAGCCTGGTCTACATCGGGAGCTTTGGCCCGCGCCACCCAGGCGAGGACCTCCTTGGTAGCAGGGTTGAGGACGGGGAAACGCTCCCCGTCTGCCGCTTCAACGAACCTTCCGCCAATGTAAAGCGCTCCAACACGGCTCAGGAAGTCGTCAATCTGACGCGGGACGTTGATGATCATGGTTTAGGCTTCTCCTTCCTGCATTTCTAGGGCGATTTGCTCGATCTCTTTGAGGCTTTGGTTGCGAGCCAGCTCCAATCGCCGGTAGCGCTTTTGGAATTGACCCATGGCATAGTTGACGAACTCCCCGACTTCTAGTTGGAGAGGAAACCCCTGCGGGTAGGTGCGGAAAATGTCTTGAACCACGCCGAGCGCATAGGGAAGAAGGTAGTTCATTCGGCGCTCCACGATTTCCCACAAGGATGGGTTTTCTGCGAGCAATCGGGAAAGGAGGTAAATGCCGTAGGCGATATGGCGAGACTCGTCGCGCTGGACGTGGCGAATACCCTCTATCGTTCCGGGAAGCTTCACGCCCTGTTGGCCCAAGAGTTCAGCGGCACGATAGTAGGCATAGTAGCCCGTTTCCGCCAGCACGCCCTCAACGATCATGTTGTACGTGACCGCCGCTTCTGCTTGCGCTTCCGGAGAGGGATCCTCCAAAAGCCGCCCCATTGCTTTTGGAAGTTCCTCGTAGAAGATCTTCTTGTAGTTATTGCTATGGAAGCGCTCGAGATTGGCCTCTTGGGCCACCTCTCTAATGAGCAAATCAAAGAATTCTACGTGTTTGGCTTCGTCCACGAGGAAGGTGGTTAGGTACATCTCTTCTTCCAATCGTCCCTCACGAGCGATTACCTGAACCAAGGGAAGTAGGTCCAGGGTGACAGCTTCTTCCCCGGACACAAAGAGGGAAGCCAGGTGGAGCGAAGCCTCTTTTTGTCCTTCATTGAGCGCAGCAAAGCTCTCTTTGTCAACTGAGAAGTCAATCGCTTTAGGATCCCAGAAATACTTCTTCGCCTTATGGTAAAGTTGGAGAGGAAAAGAATCCCTTAAGCCTTCCCGTGCTGTTTGGAAACCTTCGCGCAACATCTTCTCACCCCCTAACTACCAAAAGGACCTTGAGCGCTTCTTTGCGGTCAAACAGTTCGTATCCCCGGGGAGCTTCTTCCAGAGGAAGATAATGGGAGATGATCTTCTCCGGTTGTAGCCGCCCACTTGCCAGGAGAGCCAGAACGGTATCAATGTACAAATGGACGTTGGCTAGGCCAATCCGGAAGGTTAGGTCCTTGACTAGCGCAGAGGCTAAGGGAAAGGGGAAGGAGGGTGCATTGTCCACGCCAACGGCCGATACTCTTCCACCCGGCCGCACCATCTCCAAGGCTAGGCTAAGGGTGGTTGTCCCGCCCACGGCCTCGAGGACCAGGTCAGGTCCCTCATCGTTGGTTTCAGAACGAGCGCGGCGGACAGGATTTTCTCGCTCAGCATTTATAGGAATGGCGCCGAGAGCGGCAGCACGTTCCAGGCGCTCGGGAATACGGTCAATGGCCAGGACTTTGCTCGCGCCCAACGCCTGTGCCACCTCAATGGCCATCAACCCTACAGGCCCAGCTCCGATGACTGCCACGCTGTCCCCTGGACGGAACTGGCCCTGAATAAGGCCCCCATAAGCCGTGGAAAGTATGTCGCCGGCAAAAATGGCCCTTTCAGGGCTCAGGTTTGGAGGTAGTTTGCGAAGATTGACGTTGGCAAAAGGCACCCGTAACAGTTCTGTTTGGGCGCCTTGGAGGTTGCCGAACATGGGGCCGTAACCATAGACGCCTCCTCGCTCACACAGGTTGTACTGTTGCCTCCTGCAGTAGGTGCAGGTACCACATGCGATGTGGAAGGGCCCTACAACCCAGTCGCCCGGCCTGAGGTCTGGGATGCCCTCACCTACCGCTTCTACCTGGCCCACAAATTCGTGACCCAGAATGCTCCCTGGGAGGACAGGTATTTTGCCGTGGTAAAGGTGCAGGTCCGAACCGCAGATCCCAGCTAGATGCACCCGTACCAGTGCATCCAACGGATGTTGAAGGCTAGGGGGGTCCACCCTTTTGACTGCGATTCGTTCCTTACCTTCAAAAACAACCGCACGCATGGTTACAGCCCTTCCGGATACTGGGTGGGGACTTGTTTTGCCGTATTGGTGAGTTCTAGGGCTGCCATCATGTACTGGCTGAGCGCAGCAAGGTCCCCCTTTTCGAGTTTGACTTTCCCCCGCATGAGGGCGGATACGGGGTCCAGTTCTCCTTCAATGATTTGTTTCCATGTGCGGGCATCGGCGGTAATTATGTATGGGGCGTCCTCGAAATCCTGCGCGGTAGCTTGTCGTGCACTCCGGCATTCACCGTGGTAGAGATCCAGGTAAATGCCCCGCTTTTCTTCCAGGCCGAAGGCGGGATCCGGCTCTACCGCTAAGATTAGCGCCCCTTCCCATGTCGCAGCGGCCTGGCGATAGGCGGAATTGCTGTTCAGAGCTTCGCAGTATGCTTTGGCCCATTCGTCGGAGAAAGGTTCGTACATAGGATTGTCACCTCCCGGTTTGGGAATGCAGTTATCACCTTAGACCGGGTCAAGGCTTCTGTCAAGGGGCGGTGGAATGCCTGTACAGTAGAGCCAAAAGGTTAGCAATATCAAAGTTTTATATAGGGTGCATAAAGGGATGGAAACACAATGTGAACTAAGAGTACGTGTAGTGTTGTTGAATTCGCTCGTGCCCCTTGACGCAAAACTTTGCCCCGGCCTAATCTGGGCGCCAACGCTTGCAGCGGGTCGTCTTCAGAAGGCGACGGAGCGATTTGAAGGGGGGCGGAGCTGATGTTGCTAAGCCTGCGGAAAGCGATATATGGGATGTTCGTTGGTGTGGTTCTGGTGTCTCAAGTTGCGGTGGGCAATCAGTCTGAACTGCGGGTTATGTCCCCGCCCGATTTTCCATCTGAGTTGGCCGACCTCGAGGCCTTGCATGACGCTGGACGCTACCGGGAGGCGTACGAGAAGGCGCTACAGCGTAAGGATGCTTGGGGCTACATTTTGGCTTCCTACAGCGCAACCAATTATGCCCGTTATCAGGCGCAGGAGGCCGAACGCCAAGACTGGTTTAGGCGAGCTGCGGATGCGGCGCGCGAGGCGATAAAGTTGGCTCCCCAAGAGAAGCGGAGGGCGTCCTTTGAGGTGAGCGCTGAAGCCAAGGCGTACTTCGCCTTAGGGCAGGCGTTGGGAAGGTATGTTCAGTACGCAGGGCTCTTCACGCAAGCTCTGCTGGTAAACCAGATACGCTCTGCCTTTAGCAAATCCATAGAACTGGCACCACACTTTCCCGACCCCTATATCGGCATGGCCTTGTGGCATGCGGAGGGTGTTTCGCGGAACATATGCCTGATTTTTGGATGTCGGCGAGAACAGGTCCGCGTATTCCTTGACAAGGCGGAGTCTTTGCGAAGCAACTCCAAACGGGTCATTCTCGGTTATGTAGACGGAGGGTACGCTAACTTGCTGATAGGGGATTTCCAGGAATCCGATCGCGGATTAAAAACTGCGCTAGCAACCCCGGCCAACACCGCCGAGGATCACTACGAGCATGAGCGAGCCAGGAGGTTGTTGCAGGAACTGGACCGCAAGAGGGGGGCAGGAAAATGACCCGTGCGCAAGAAAAGCCCTGGCTAAAGTTCTACGACCCGGGAGTACCATGGCAGCTTGAGTACCCTGAGGTTCCTTTGTATGCCCTCTTGGAGGAGTCGGCTCGTAAGTGGCATTCAAAAGAGGCCCTTTTCTTTTACGGGACGAGGGTGACGTATGGCGAGCTTCTTGCCTTGGCGCAGAGGCTTGCGGCAAATTTGCAGCACTTGGGTCTTCAGAAGGGGGACCGGGTAGCATTGATGCTGCCCAATACGCCCCAGTATGTGATGGCCTACTACGGGGTGTTGATGGCAGGAGGGGTTGTCGTCAACATGAGCCCCCTCTATACATCCCGGGAGATGCGGGCGATCCTTGAGGATACAGAAGCTCGCTTCCTCATCATGATAGACTTCGCCTTTCCCCGCTACCTGGAAATTGAGGCGGAAACCCCTGTAGAGGTGGTGTTCACGGCGGGAATTCAGGATTATCTTCCTCCTCCGCTAAACGTGTTGTACTTGGCAAAGGCCAAACAGGAAGGGATCTGGCAGGAGCTACCGGAACATCCTAAGCGGAAGGATTTCAGTGCTCTTTTACAGGAAGGCAAACCCGCTCCGGTTGAGGTGGCCCCCGATGATCTGGCGCTTTTGCAATATACGGGGGGTACTACGGGATCGCCCAAAGGGGCCATGCTCACCCACAGAAATTTAGTGGCGAACGTATACCAGGTATGGTCGTGGATGGAGGCGGGGCGTCTTAGGCAGGATAAGCTCCGCCTCGAGGAGGGCAACGAGGTGGGGCTATGCGCGGTGCCCTTTTTCCATGTGTACGGGATGACAGTAGCCCTAAACCTCGGCATCAAGGGAGGGGGGAAGCTTATTCTCGTACCCCGGCCCGAACCGAGGGAGCTTGTGGACTACGTGGAGGACCATCGGGTGACGCTTTTCCCGGGAGTGCCCACGATGTATGTGGGTTTTCTTCAGGTGCCTAACCTTGCGAAGCGCGATGTGTCCTCCCTAAAGTTCTGCCTCTCTGGGGCTGCCCCCCTTCCTGTTGAGGTGGCCAAGCACTTTGAAGAGGTTACAGGGGCCAAGCTAGTGGAGGGGTATGGTTTGACGGAGGCAAGCCCCGTTACGCACGCCAATCCCCTTTTTGGGAAACGAAAGGTGGGTTCCATCGGCTTGCCTCTACCTGGGGTGGAAGCCAAGGTGGTGGACGCGGAGGGGAGGGAGTTGCCCCCTGGGGAAGTGGGCGAACTGGTGGTTCGCGGTCCAAACGTCATGAAAGGCTATTGGCGGCGCCCCGAAGAAACGGCCCAGGTGTTGCGGGATGGGTGGCTTTATACGGGGGATATGGCCCGGATGGACGAAGAGGGTTATTTCTACATCGTAGACCGCAAAAAGGACCTAATCATCGCTGGGGGCTACAACATTTATCCCAGGGAAGTGGAGGAAGTCCTCTATATGCACCCGGGTGTCTTGGAGGCTGCGGTTGTGGGGGTGCCTGATCCTTACCGGGGGGAAACGGTCAAGGCCTTCGTGGTCTTGAAGCCAGAAGCGCGTGGACAGGTTGGGGAGGAGGATTTGGAAGCATTCTGCCGCAAGCATTTGGCAGCCTACAAGGTGCCCAGAATATGGGAGTTCCGGGAGGAGTTGCCGAAGAGCTTGGTTGGAAAGGTCCTTCGGCGGGTGTTGCGGGATGAGGCCGGGAGTGGAGGTGGATCGTGAGGGGGTGGCGTGCTTACGTTTGGGTGCTTTTGGGTGTGTTGCTGGGAGCGTGTGGCCTTCCGAGCCCCGAGCAGGCTAGGAGGAACTTAGCCCCCGAAACCCCACTTACGCCAGAGTACCGGGATATTCCTCTGGCGAGGATTCAGCTAGACGTTTGGGATCTCTACGATCTTCTTTTTGGTGAAAGCCCTAACGTGCGCCTGTTTACGGTAAGCGGGGATCAGGCAAGGGGCCGTATCCAGCAAGGGGATATGGGCTTGGAGATTGGTGTTCCCAATTTTGACTTGGGGTTTTTCGTTTCCGCGCTAGAGCTTAATCGGGAAGTTCGGAAGGAGATCACCCTTCCCCGGATTATCGGCGTGAATGCCGCCCTGCAGAGCTTGCTCCAGCAGGCGCAACTTCCCGAGGCGTATCTTTTCCAAACGCTTACGCTTACCCTGCCTAGGGGGTACGTTCGGGCTAAGGATATCGCTGTGTGTACGCAGGGAGCCAACAGCCAGTGCACTGGGGATTTGGTGCCGGTTAACGGTGGGAGCACGGAATACCGGTTTGAAACAGGGCAACCGGTGGACGTGGTGGCGGAGGCGAGCGCTTTGCTCAATGCCTTGGGCGTGGCTGTGTTTTCGGGCGAGGTACGCGTAGACCTTAGGTTGACGCCGTTGGCGGATCTGGGGGACCTCCTGAGGTATGTTGGACAGGAAGGCTGCAGCGTGTTAGGCTGCAACATTAGGCAAGCCGTTAGCCAGGCGCGGGTGTTGGCCCCCTTCGGAGCTAAATCTTTAAGTCCTTTTGTTGTTACCACAAAGGCACTCGCTTCGCCATTAGGGGCACTCCCCGGAGGTACTGTGGAAGAGCTCAAGCGGTATACAGAAACACTTGGGCTTACCTTGGAGTTGGAATCTGAGCTCCCCACAGAGGTTTTGGGCGTAACCTTGTGGGCTGGAACGGGGAGTGAGCCTCGGTTTGACACGCCTTTGCCGGGGGATTTCGTCTATACGGTCTCCGATCCCATACCCGCTCCTCAGGTGGATGCGGATGGGCGTTCACAGGGTGTAGCCCGTAAGACGATTACGGTGGAGTTGCCTCAGGAGGAAGCCAGGCGGTTCTTGGGGCTTCTGGGTCAAGAGAACGTTCACGTAGCGGCGCGCTTGCGCCTGCAGGGCCCTGCAGGTAGCCAGGGGGTCTTCCGGTTTAAGGCGCAAGATCAGCTACGCATTTTTGCCAAGGGCACGGCTAGGTTGCGTATCGGGAGGTGAGGGATGCGTGGCGTTGTCTTGGTTGCGGGTGTTTGCTTGGTCTTAGGGTGGGGAGCCCTTGGTCAGCCTGCTTTGTACCCGGAAGGTCCCCAGGCGCTACCCTTGGAGGGAGGCCTGGAGATCGCCCTTCCGAACGTAGGGTTGGAGGTGGACAACAATACCCTGACCCTTGCCGACTTAATTAACGTAGGTGCCCTGTTGCGTGACCCCCAACCCACGGATATCCTCCTCTTGGCAGCTAAGGTGCCCAGGGGTACGGACTCGGTGGCGACGTTGCGTGGCCTGGGCCAGGTGTTTGCTGTGGCCTGGCCTTTTGGGGTAGACCCCTTAACGGGTTCCGCGGCCTTTACCTTGGGACTTTCCTACGGGATTGAAGCTCGAGGTCGGCTTAACATTGGCAAAGATTTAGTATCCCTGGCGCAGGATGGAGCGCAACCGGGTGATGTGCTCGTTTTGGACGGCACCAAGGGCACAGGAGCGGTATTTGATCGGCTGACGCTTCAGGCGGCATTGCCACTCTTGGATGGGCTGGTTGTGGCCGGTGCAGAACTATCGGTGCTTTACGCCCGTTTCCTAGCCCATGCTGGTCTGGGAGGTAGTCTTTACTACGATGCCAATGGTTACGATGGGGGTGTAAGCCTCGAGGCGGTGGAGGGTGGTGGGGGGTTTGGGTATCAGCTCGGTTTTGGCGTACAGACCCGTCTGCCTACCCTAGGGGCAGGAATTCGCTTCCGGGTTTTGGGTCAACTCAGCTATACTGGGGACCGTAGAACGGTAAGCGTGCAGGCCACCGATGCGGCGGCTTTGGACATTGTGGAATGCCTTCGCAATGGCACAGGCAATACTCAGGTGAGTTGCGTTTCGCAAACAACCCAGATGGCTGGGTCATTGCCTTTGCCCACAGAAATAGATGCCTATGCGTATTATCCCATTTTCCTGGGACAGGGTGAGCCGTTATTCCTTCTGGCTCGGGCGCGTGGGGTATTTGGGGGCTTTCTGGACGAAGGGTGGCGTTTAGGTGTGGGCGCCTCGTACCGGTTGTTCACCCAGGTGCCCTTGGGGGTGGAGCTAGGAATTGGGGGTCCTTCGGGCTTCTCGGTCGGTTTTAGGGTGGGGTTGGAGTTGCCAGGAGCAGAGCTCCGTTTCGGTCTGGCGCAACGGGGGGGCTTCCTGCTGGGCGCGAAGGGTGCGGAGTTCCGGCTTGCGGCGGTGTTGAAGTAGGGGGGATTACCATGGTGGACTCGGTGCGACGGTACCGCTTATCGGAGGAGGAGCGCAGGCGGCTGAAGCGGGAACTAGAGGCTAAGGCGAAGGCGATTACGCCTCGAGCCCGCATGCGAACCGTGGTAAGCACCATGGCCCGCTATGGATTGTCCCAGCTCCTTGCAGGGGGGCTACCGCGGTCTGAGGAAGGGTGGCGGGCACTGGGGCGTAGGGTAAAGCAGGCCTTTCAGGAGCTTGGCCCCACGTACATCAAGTTGGGACAAGTGTTGGTTACCCGGCAGGAGCTCTTTCCCGACCCATTTACGGACGAGCTTAAAACTCTCCTAGACGAGGTTCCTCCCATGCCCTTTCCCTACATTGCTTTGGTTTTGGAGGAGGAGCTCCCCGAGGGATTGGAGACGTTTAACTGGATTGATCCTCAACCCCTTGCATCGGCTTCTGTGGCTCAGGTGTATCGGGCGGAGTTGCGGGATGGCCGTGCGTGTGCGGTTAAGGTGGTACGCCCATTGGTGGACCTTTTGTTCCAAACCGACATTGGCGTGATAAAGCGCATCGCCTCCCGGGTTCAACGGCTTTTGCCTCCCCCCATCGCTGCTTCTTTGGATTTGCCCGGTATATTGGAAGATTACTATTCTAGCGCCCTGTCAGAGTTGGACATGCGTCTTGAAGCGCGCAACACCGAAGAGGGGCGCCGAATGGCGGAAGAGTTTGCCACCCTGGCTGTACCGGAAGTGTACCTGGCCACCCAACGGGTGCTCGTAATGGAGTTTGTAGACGGGTGGAACTTAAAGGATTTTCCGGTAGATTTCTTTACTTTTGAAGAGCGTCTTGAGATCATGTTGGATTTAGCCCACATTTACATAAAAACCTTCCTTGAGGGCTTGTATCACGCCGATCCCCATGGCGGGAACCTGATGATTCACCGGCATAACCGCAAGTGCTACATCATTGACTGGGGAATGATGGGTCGCATGGATGCTACGCATATAGAGGCGATTTTTCGTACGTTGCTTCATGTGCGGTCGGGTCAAGCGAAAGACGCTGCCGAAACGATCATGGAGGTTTACGAACCCACCGCCTTTACGGATCGGGGGAGGCTGCGGGATCAGCTTCGGGCTTTGGGAATCCATTACGTCAACACGGAGCAGGGAAGTTTGCGAAATTGGGGTGATTTTCTGATTCGGTCTATAAAAATTGCCTTTCAAAATCACTGCCGCATCCCTTCGGGTCTTGCCTTGTGGGCGAAAGGATGGTCTGCGGCAGAAGGTACGGCGCGCTGGCTTTGCCCGGAGATTAGCTTCCACCATGTGGTGGAGTCTGCGGACATACGGATTATAGAGAGCTGGCTTAAGCGTCGGTTCAATTATCGCACCAATGCGAGCTTTTTGGCAGAAGGATTGGAATTTTTAGCTACGTTTCCCCGAAGGGTTAAGGAGGTTCTGGAAAACTTAGCCTGGAATGAGTTTAGGTTAGTTCTTGAGGGGCGGCTAGCCCACGATCAAGAGCGTCTGATGTCCCGGTTGGTTAACCGGCTCTCGCTGGGTATGTTGGCGAGCGGTCTCTTTCTCGGGGGGTCCATTCTCCTGGCATTTGGTGGGGATTCTCCCCATGACCCCTTCATTATGCGGCTTGCAGGGCAGGTGGGGCTTTGGGGCGGCCTGATCCTTTCGGGGTACCTGGCGTATAGGGTTGTGCGGCAGCGCATTTAGGGGGTATTGAATGGAGAAGAGCGATTTGAGCCTCGAGGAACGCATACGCGCCTTTTACAAACAAAGCGGTGGGCCGCTGAACCCCAGGATTCCGGAACTCATAGAGCGGCATCTCCTTTACGGAAAGGATCACGGTCCCCCTGGACGCCGGGAGACGTTAGCGGATGCCATCATGCGTTGGCTGATGGAGGATCCCAGTATGCGCCTGGTGGCGGAGTGGTACATGCGCCGGCAGATGCGGCAGAACTCGTTGGAAAAGCGGTTAGGACAAGTAGAGAAGGAGTTGGGAGCGTTGCGTGAGGAGGTACGGGAGCTAAGGCGTGCGTTTCTGGAGCTCTGTAAGGAGCGATCGGGCAAGTGAGGAGCGGTAGGGAGTAGGATACATCTTGACGACGGGTACCTTTGGCATTAAACTTTGACCGAGTATAAGTTTAGGGAGGATAAGATGCGTCGGATCAAAAAGGTTGGGGTCATAGGCGCTGGAACCATGGGCAGTGGGATTGCTGCGTTGGTGATTAGCGCGGGCATCCCAGTGGTGCTCCTGGATATTCCCGGTCAAGATGACCGTAATGGTCCTGCTAAGCAGGGTCTAGAGCGTGCTCTGAAGTCCAAGTTTCCTGCGTTCATGGATAAGGATTTGGCAGCCTACATTGAAGTGGGCAATATTGAGGACGATCTGGACAAACTTAAGGATTGCGACTGGGTAGTGGAAGCGATTGTGGAGAAGGTGGAGCCCAAACAGGCGCTTTATGCACGCCTGGAATCCGTGCTGCACCCGGAGGCCATCGTTAGCTCGAACACCAGCAGCATCCCCATGCGGGTTTTGCTGGAGGGGCGCTCGGAGGGATTTAAGCGCCGCTTCTTGGGGACCCACTTCTTTAACCCGCCCCGGTACCTCCACCTATTGGAGATCATTCCAACACCCGAAACGGATGCGGATGTTGTGGCTGCCATACGCCGTTTCGGCGAACGTGTCCTGGGTAAGGGTGTGGTCCTGGCAAAGGATAGCCCGGGATTTATCGCCAACCGGTTGGGCGTGTATGGAATGGTGCAGGCCATGCGGCTAATGGAAAAGCACGGCCTGACCATTGACGAGGTGGATGCCCTTACGGGCTCTCTCTTGGGGCGCCCTAATTCGGCCACCTTTCGTACGGCAGACCTTACGGGGTTGGACGTACTGAAGCTTGTGGCAGAGGAGCTTGCGGAGGCTACAGGAGAGGACTTTAGGCTCCCGGGGTGGTTTTACCAGCTTGTTGAGCGGGGGCTTTTGGGCGATAAGACAGGTGCAGGCTTCTACAAGAAGGTAGAGGGAGAACGTTACACCCTGGACTACACCACCCTCGAGTACCGCCCACGTCAGAAACTAGAGCTTCCGGAACTGGGCGCCTTGAAGGATAAGCCCTTGGAGGAGCGGCTTCGGGGAGCCCAGCAGCTACCCGGAAAGTACGGCGCCTTTTTGAAAGAGCTCTTTGCGTTGACGGCCCACTACACCGTTTCCAAAGCCCCTGAGATTGCCTATGACCTTGTGGGGGTGGATCAGGCCTTGGAGTGGGGCTTTGGTTGGGAAGAGGGGCCCTTTAAGAACATGGATGCCCTGGGGCTGGATTACGTGCGCCAGGTTTTCCGGGAGTTGGGGCTTGAGGAACCAGACTGGATCCGGGGGCATGGGCGCTTTTATCTCAACGGGACCTTCCTGGGCTTTGATGGCGCATACCATCCTCTTCCGAGCCGTCCCGATATCATCCAACTGAAGCCCCTCAAGCGGGAGGGAAGGGTCCTGCATTCTACCTCGGAAGCTTCCATCTTGGACTTGGGCGATGGGGTGCTCTTGCTGGAGTTCCACAGCAAGATGAATGCCATCGGCGAAGGAATCCTCCGAACGCTGGAGAAGGCGTTGCGAACGGTGGAAACGGGGGATTACCTGGGACTGGTCATTGGTAATGAGGACCCCCGGGCCTTTTCAGCAGGAGCAAACCTCGCCCTCATTCTGTCCTTAGCTCAGGAGGGAGACTGGGCCGAGCTCAAGCGTGCCACGTACTTTTTCCAGCAGGCAACTAAGGCGATTCGGTACGCCCCGTTCCCGGTTGTGGTGGCTCCCTTTGGTCTGACCTTGGGTGGGGGAGCTGAGTTCATGCTTCATGCAGACCATGTGCAGGCGCATGCCGAACTCTATACCGGCCTTGTAGAGGCAGGCGTCGGTTTGTTGCCCGCGGGTGGGGGCACCAAGGAGATGCTCTTGCGCTTTACGAAGGAGCTTTCTGGCTTCGCTCAGGCGGACTTATTTGAGGGTGTGCGCCGGGCGTTTGAGCTTATCGCCACAGCTAAGGTGGCCACGAGCGCCCTCGAGGCCAAGAAGTTCGGTTTCCTCCGGGATCGCGATGGCATAACGATGAACCGCGACTTCCTTATCGCAGACGCGAAGCGGAAAGTGTTGGAGCTTGCTGTGGATTACCGTCCCCCCCTTCCTTCCAAAATAACGGTTTTGGGGGACGAGGCTCTGGGCAACTTGAAGTACGCTGTTTGGCAATTCCGGGAAGCGGGCGAGATCACCGACCACGAGGTCAAGATTGGCCAGGAAATTGCGTGGGTTCTTTCGGGTGGAGGTGGACCGCGGCGTGAGGTGACGGAAGACTTCTTGCTGGAGTTGGAACGCGAGGCTTTTGTTCGGCTGTTGGGTACGCGGAAGACGCAGGAGCGAATTGCCTACACCTTGAAGACGGGTAAGCCGCTGCGGAACTAAGTGGTGCTAGGGGGATGGAAAATGCGTGAGGCGGTCATTGTCAGTGCGGTGAGGAGCCCGGTTGGGCGGGGAAAGCGGGACGGCGCTTTTGCGAATCTGCACCCGGTGGATCTTTCTGCGCAGGTGATGCGCGGGGCGGTGGAGCGTATTGGCTTGGATCCACGGGAGCTGGAGGATGTCCTTTGGGGTTGTGCGGTTCCAGAAGCGGGACAGGGGCTTAACATCGCGCGGTTGGCTCTTTTGAGGGCAGGCTTCCCAATAGAGGTATCGGGTGCCACCGTTAACCGCTTTTGCTCTTCGGGTTTGCAGACCATTGCCATGGCGGCTCAAGCTGTCATGACGGGGATGGCGGATGGGGTGCTTGCGGGTGGCGTGGAGGTGATGAGCCAGGTGCCCATGTCGGGGTTTGTAACCCGCTTGCACCCTGAGCTTACCCCCGATACGTGGAGTCCGGAGGCGTACTCCACGTACATCGGTATGGGTTACACCGCCGAGCGGGTAGCGGAGCGCTTTGGCATATCCCGGGAAGATCAGGACAAGTGGGCGTATAGAAGCCACCAGCTGGCGGCTAAAGCCCAGCTGGAGGGGAAGTTCACCGAGATCGTGCCGATTCGCGTACCTAAAGTGAGTTTCCAGGGTGCCAAAAAGGTGGTGGAAGAAACGGTCGTGGAGAAGGACGAAACTGTTCGTCCGGACACCACCCTCGAGGCCCTGGCCAAACTCCGCCCCGCCTTCAAGAAGGGAGGCACCGTGACCGCTGGGAATGCTAGCCCATACTCCGATGGGGCAGCGGCGGTCGTGGTCATGAGCCGGGAGAAGGCGGAGGCCTTAGGTCTAAAACCCTTGGCCCGCTTCGTCAGCTTCGCCGTGGCCGGGGTGGAGCCCGATATCATGGGCATTGGACCGGTAAAGGCTGTCCCCAAGGCGCTTCAGCGGGCTGGCCTTACCCTGGACCAGATTGACCTCATAGAGTTCAACGAAGCCTTCGCCGCGCAGGTTTTGGCCGTGATGCGGAACCTGGGGATGCCTGAAGAGAAGACCAACGTGAACGGCGGGGCCATCGCCCTCGGCCACCCCTTGGGGGCCACGGGGGCCAAGCTTACAGCGCAGCTTATTTCCGAGCTGTCCCGCCGCGGTGGCGGTTATGGCCTTGTAACCATGTGCATCGGCGGCGGCATGGGGGCTGCCGGGGTTTTTGAGGTGTACCCAGCGTAGAAGGAGGGAAGTATGGTTCACGAGAAGAAGCTTTGGCAAAAGGGTGGCGGTTGGCTTTTGGAGGCGCCGGAAAGGATTTACACTCCAGAAGATTTTGACCCTACCATCCGCGAGATTGCCAAGACGACCCGGACCTTCGCGGAGCGGGAGGTTCTTCCTCTTCTGGAGCGCTTGGAGCACGGGGAGTTGGAGCTGAACCGGGATCTGCTCCGCAAGGCGGGGGAGTTGGGTCTTTTGGGTGCTGAGACCCCGGAGGAATATGGGGGTTTGGACCTTCCCAAGACGGTTTCCACGGTGATCGCAGAGAACCTAGCTGGTTTAGGGGGTTTTGCTGTCACCCACGGGGCCCACACCACCTTGGCGATGCTTCCCATCATTTACTTCGGCAACGAGACTCAGAAGCGGAAATATCTGCCCAAGATGGTAACGGGGGAATGGGTGGGCGCTTACTGCCTTACCGAGCCTGGGGCTGGCTCCGATGCCCTTTCAGGGAAGACCCGGGCTACCCTTTCGGAGGATGGGAAGTACTACGTTCTCAACGGTGTGAAGCAATGGATCTCCAACGCCGGTTTCGCTGACGTCTTCATCGTGTTCGCTAAGGTGGATGGGGAGAAGTTCACCGCTTTCATCGTGGAGCGGGGCTTCGGGGTGAAGGTGGGCCCCGAAGAGAAGAAGATGGGGATTAAGTCCTCCTCCACCAGACAGGTGATCTTGGAAGACGTCAAGGTGCCCGTGGAGAATGTTCTAGGGGAGATTGGGAAGGGGCACAAGATTGCCTTTAACATCTTGAATGTCGGGCGTTACAAGCTGGGAGCAGGTTCCATTGGGGGCGCTAAGCTAGCCCTGGAAATCTCCGCCAAGTACGCCAAGGAACGGGTCCAGTTCGGAAAACCCATCGCCGAGTTTGGCCTGATCCAGGAAAAGCTGGCCGAAATGGCCACGCGGGCTTTTGCTGGGGAAAGCGCCGTTTACCGCACGATGGGCCTCATTGATGAGGCCATCGGCGACAAAAAGGGTGCCGAAGCGGTAATGGCCGGCATTGAGGAGTACGCGGTAGAGGCGAGCATTATCAAGGTTCTGGGCTCGGAGGTCCTGGCCTACGCCGTGGACGAGGGAGTACAGATTCATGGGGGCTATGGTTACTCCCAGGAGTACCCCATTGAGCGGGCTTACCGGGATGCGCGCATCAACCGCATCTTTGAGGGGACCAACGAGATCAACCGCCTTCTTATCCCGGGTATGCTCCTTAGGCGGGCCATGAAAGGTGAGTTGCCGCTGGTTCAGGCGGCCACCAAGCTCCAGGATGAGCTCATGTCTCCGAGCTTTGAGGAGCCGGAGGACCAGGATGCTGCCCTTGTCCAGAACCTGAAGAAACTTGCGCTCATGCTCTCTGGTCTGGGAGCAATGCGTTTCCAGCAAAAGTTGGAGGAGGAGGAAGAGCTCCTGGCGGCTGCAGCGGACCTGCTTATTGACATTTACGCTGCGGAGAGCGCACTGTTGCGGGCGCGTAGGCTTGGTGGTGTGGCGGAGAGGATGGCGAGGCTTTACCTCTACCAAGCGGCGGACCGGGCCCAGATTAGGGCTAGCCAAGTGGTGCCTCGTTTGGCTCAAGGGGACGACCAGAGCTTTATTCTCTCTGCAGTGCGCCGGCTCACCAAGCGGCCTCCTGTGGATGTCATTGCCTTGAGGCGGGAGATTGCCCGGGCGGTCCTGGAGGCCGAGGGCTACCCCATCCCCCGCTAAGCGTCCCTGGGGAGGCCCCGGGCTTTAGCCCGGGGCCTTTCTACACAAGCTCAAGCCGCCACTTGGGGCCTTCCTTGGTGTCCTCCACGATGACCCCAAGCTCCTTTAGCCGCTCGCGGATGCGGTCGCTTTTGGCGTAGTCCTTGGCCCTCCTGGCCTCCTCCCGAAGCTCCAGGAGAAGGGCGATGAGGCCTTCCAAGAGGGGCCCGGAAAGCTGGTCCTCCAAGACCCGTTGGGGGAAAAGCCCCAGGATGCCTTCCCCCAAGGCGTGGAAGAGGGCTTCGGTGCGGGCGAGGCTCTCTTCCTTGGCCTCGGGGAGGAGCCGGTTCAGCTCGGGCAAGAAGGTGAAGAAGGCGGCCAGGGCCTCGGGGGTGGAGAGGTCGTCCTCAATGGCCTGGAAGAAGGCCCTTTCCAGGGCATCCAGCGCCCGCTCCAGCTCGGGGGTGGAGCCTGGGGGAGCGGTTTTCCGCCTCTGGCGCACCTCCCGGTAAGCCTGGAGGAGGCGGGTGTAGCCCCGCTTGGCGCCCTCCAGGCCCTCCCAGGTGAAGTCCATGGGGCTCCGGTAGTGGGTCTGGAGGAGGTAGAAGCGGAGGGCCATGGGCTCGTGGGCCTTTAGGAGGTCGTGGAGGAGGACCAGGTTCCCCGTGCTCTTGGCCATCTTCTCCCCTTCCAGGAGGACGTGGTTGTGGTGCATCCAGTGCCGGGCAAAGCGGTACCCCGCCGCTTCCGCCTGGGCGATCTCGCACTCGTGGTGGGGGAACTGGAGGTCAATGCCCCCGGCGTGGAGGTCAAACCCCTCCCCCAGGTACTTGAGGCTCATGGCGGTGCACTCAATGTGCCACCCCGGGTAGCCCTCCCCCCAGGGGCTCTTCCAGCGCATGATGTGCCCGGGCTCCGCCCGCTTCCAAAGGGCGAAGTCCAGGGGGTCCTCCTTCTCTTCCCGCACCTCCACCCGGGCGCCGGCCCTAAGCTCCTCCAGGCGCTTTCCCGAAAGCTTTCCGTACTCGGGGAAGGCCCGCACGCGGAAGTAGACGCTTCCGTTGCGCTCGTAGGCGTAGCCGAGCCTAAGGAGCCGCTCGGTGAGCTCAATCTGCTCGGGGATGTGGCCGCTTGCCCGTGGGGCGATGGAGGGGCGGAGGACGTTCAGGGCCTGGATGGCGTCAAAGTAGCTCCAGGTATACTTCTCCGCTACCTCCATGGGCTCCAGCCTTTCCAGCTTGGCCCTTTTCTCAATCTTGTCCTCCCCTTGGTCGGCGTCGTCCGTGAGGTGGCCCACGTCGGTGATGTTGGAGACGAAGCGGACCTTGTAGCCCTTATGGAGGAAGTAGCGCCGGAGGACATCGTAAACCACCGGCCCCCGGGCGTGGCCCAGGTGGGGGTCGGAGTAGACCGTGGGGCCACAGACGTAGATGCCCACGTGCCCCGGGGTGGCGGGTTCAAAGGGCACCTTTTGGCGCCTTAGCGTATCGTAGAGGACAAGGCCCATAAGGAGGATTATAGGCCCCGTGGCATAATGGCGGGGTATGGGGAGGATTCTTCGGGGTTTGGCTGGCGAGGGGAACCTGCGGGTGGTGGCGGCGGAAACCACGGACATCGTGGAGGAAGCCCGGCGCCGCCACGGCCTTTCCCCCACGGCCACCGCCGCCTTGGGCCGGGCCATGACCGGGGCCCTTCTCCTCGCCCAGCTCCTCCTCAAGACCCCCAAAGAGCGCCTCGCCCTACGCATGGAGGGGACGGGGCCCTTGGGGGGGCTTGTGGTGGAGGCGGATGCCTTGGGAAACGTCCGGGGGTACGTCAAGAACCCCCAGGCGGAGGTGCCCTTGCGGGAAGACGGCAAGCTCAACGTGGGCGAGCTTATCGGGGCTGGGGTCTTGCGGGTGGACCGGAGCCTGCCCAGTGGGGAGGTTTACACCAGCACCGTGCCCCTGGTTTCCGGGGAGATCGCCGAGGACCTGGCCCACTACCTCTGGCAGTCCGAGCAGGTGCCTTCCGCCATCCTCCTGGGCGTTCGCGTCAAGGGGGAAGGGGAGGTGGAGGTGGCGGGGGGTGTGGCCATCCAGGTGATGCCGGATACTCCCGAGGAGGTTCTTTCCCGCCTCGAGGCCAACCTGGCGGGTTTGAGCGGCATCACGCCCCTCTTGCGGGAGGGTTTGGAGGCCGCTGTGGAGAGGCTTCTTGCTGGCTTGGGTTTTGAATGGACGGATCTCAAGGCCCTGGGCTACCCTTTAAACGAGATCCCCGCCCGCTTCCGCTGCCGTTGCAACCGGGAGAAGGCCCTCGAGGCCCTGGTCTTCTTCACCCCGGAGGAACGGGAGGACATGATCGTGGAGGACGGGGGTGCGGAGGTGGTCTGCCACTGGTGCGGGGAAGTGTACCGCTTCTCCCCGGAGGAGATCCGTTCCCTGGTGGCGGAGGTGCGTTGCCCTGACTGCGGCACCCTTTGGCTGTATCCCAAGGCGGACGGCACCCTTTTCCGGATCGAGGGGGATACCTGCCGTTGCGGACGTAAGGTGGAAATTCCTTCGGAAAAACGGGCCCAGGCCTGATAAGCTGAGGCCATGTTCAAGACCATCCTCCTGGCTTATGACGGTTCGGACCATGCCAAGCGGGCGGCAAGGATAGCCAAGATGGAAGCCGAGGCCCATGGGGCCAGGCTGGTGGTGGTTCATGTCTATGAGCCTGTCCCCGACTACCTGGGGGAGCCCTTCTTCCAGGAGGCCTTGAAAAGGCGGCTGGAGCGGGCGGAAAAAGTCCTGGTGGAGGCCGTGGGCCTCACGGGAGTGCCCCGGGAAGATGCCCTTCTCCTCGAGGGACGCCCAGCGGAGGCCATTCTGGAAGCCGCCATAGGGGAGCAGGCTGACCTCATCGTCATGGGTACCCGGGGCCTGGGGGCGATCGGCAGCCTCTTCATGGGAAGCCAAAGCCAGAAGGTGTTGGCGGAGGCCCCTTGCCCCGTGCTCCTGGTGCGTTAGCCAAGGGGCTAAAGGCGGCCAAAAGACCCAGGATTCCCCAGAGAAGGATGCCGGCCCCCAGGCCCAACAGGGCTGCCGTGAAGGTGGCCTGGAGGTGGGGCCAGACCTTCCCTTAGCACAAAAGGCCCATGAAGGTCAGGAGGACCTCGTGGGGTGGGGGAGCCTATAGGGGGTGGAGGAAGCCGAGGGCCAAGAGGGCTTCCTAGAGCAGGAAAAGGGCGATTGCGCTTAGGTTGCGGCGCATAGCGAAGCTGGTTTCCACGAGGGGTCTCCTTATCTTACACTATACTGGGGAAACAAAGGGGGTTTCTGCCCCTTCTTTCCGTACAAGGAGGTTTTTGATCCCCGGTGTGTTGCTGCTGACCTACCTTTCCGGCGTGCTATTGGTGCGCCTGGGGTTGCCGGTGTTCCTGGGTTACCTCGGTGTCGGGATGGCGTTGAGGCTCCTGGGCTTTTCCGGGGATCCCCTTTTGGACTTCTTCAAAGATCTCGGCGTCTACCTCTTGCTTTTTACTGTGGGTCTGGGCCTGCGTACAGAACGCCTAATTCGTAGGGAGATTTGGGCTACCGGGATTTTCCAGCTCCTTTTGCTTCCGGTTTTCATGGCAGCCCTTTACGCCCTGGGCCTCGGGCAGAACCTTCTGGCCCTTTTGGTATTGGCCGTGGCCCTTATTAACCCCAGCACCGTGATTCTGGCTCGGGTGCTTCAGGGTAAAGGAGAGCTTTCCGCTTTGTACGGGCAGCTGGCTCTGGGGATCTCGGTTCTTTTGGATGTGGTGTCCCTGGCTCTCCTCATCCTTGCGGGGTTCCAAGGGGTAGGGCCCTCGGGGTTCTTGGTTCTAGCCTTCCCCTTGTTGCGGCCCCTGTTGGCCCGCCTTTTCCATCTGGCCCTGAGCCCAGAACTGAAGCTGCTTTTTGGAGTAACCCTGGCCTTGTTGGGGGCGGAGCTGGCCCGATTTCTTCAGGCCCCGGAGGCTTTGGGGGCCCTTTTCATGGGCTTGGGCTTGTCCCGCTATCCGGGGGCGGGGGAGGTGGCGGAAAAGCTTTGGGCCTTGAGGGAGGTTTTTTTAGTGGCCTTCTTTCTTTGGGCGGGCATGGCTGTAGGCCCCGACGGGGTTTTGGCAGGCTTGGTCCTTCTCATCCTCCTGGGCCTGAAGCCGGTTTTTCTCTTTCTGTCCCTGGTCCGTCAGGGTTTTAGGGCCCGTACGGCTTTTTTGGTGGGGGTGGGCTTAGGCACCTATTCGGAGTTTGGCCTGGTGGCGGCGGGGGTGCTGCAAGGGCTAGGGCAGATGACGCCCCAGGGCGTAGGGGCCGTGGCCCTAGCGGTGGGGGGCTCTTTCCTCTTGGGAGCTCCGATGGTCCAGAAAGCCCACCTCCTTTATGAAAGGTTGAAGCCTTGGCTTAAAGGGTGGGAGCGGCCCGGGCTACACCCTGACGAGGAGCCGCAAGGGGCTTTGGGGGCCAGGTGGCTGGTGGTGGGCATGGGGCGGATGGGGACAGCCGCCTACCGCTTTCTGGCGGAGCAGGGGGAAGGGGTCTTGGGTTTGGATAGCGACCCGGGCAAGGTGGAGTACCATACCGCCAAAGGCCGGCGGGTGCTTTATGGGGATGCTGAGGACCCGGCCCTTTGGGAGGGGCTGGACCTGAATGGGGTTAAGGGGGTCGTGCTAGCCCTTCCGGACCTCGAGGCGAGGCTCCGGGCCACGAAGGCCTTGCGGGCCAAGGGTTTCGGGGGGGTAGTGGGGGCGGTGAGCTATGCCCAGGAGGAGGATGCCCGGCTTTTGGAGGCTGGGGTGGATGTGGTGTTCAATCCGCTTCTGGAGGCCGGGGAGCGGCTTGCAGAAAAGGTTTTACAGGCCAGCGAAGCCTAGGGAAAAGGTAAACTCAGGAGTATGAACTACGACACCTTGGCGGTGCTCGCAGGGTTACCCGAGGACCCCCATGGGGCGGTGGGTCTTCCCATCTACGCGGTGGCCGCCTACGGCTTTAAGACCCTGGAGGAAGGAGCAGAGCGCTTTGCCAGTGGGGAGGGCTACGTCTACGCCCGGCAGAAGGACCCCACCGGCAAGGCCCTGGAGGAGCGGTTAAAGGCCCTGGAAGGGGGCATGGAGGCCTTGGTCTTCGCCTCGGGCCAGGCGGCCACCTTTGCCGCCCTTTTTTCCCTCCTGCGCCCGGGGGATGAGGTGGTGGCGGCCAAGGGGCTTTTCGGCCAGACGATTGGGCTTTTTAACCAGGTCTTGGCCCCATGGGGTGTGCGGGTGCGCTATGTGGATCCCACCCCGGAGGCGGTGCGGGAGGCCCTCACGGAAAGGACCCGCTTGGTCTTCGTGGAGATCGTGGCCAACCCCGCCCTTTTGGTGCCGGACCTCGAGGCCCTGGCCACCTTGGCGGAGGAGAGGGGCGTGGCCCTGGTGGTGGACAACACCTTCGGCGCCGCCGGGGCGCTCTGCAAGCCCCTCCGGTGGGGAGCCCACGTGGTGGTGCAGAGCCTCACCAAGTGGGCCTCGGGCCACGGCTCGGTCCTGGGCGGGGCGGTGCTTTCCCGGGAGACGGGGCTTTGGGAGCGCTTTCCCCAGTTCTTGGAGCCCGACCCCAAGGGGCAGGTGCCTTGGGAGGCCCTGGGGCCCAGGTGCTTCCCGGAAAGGGTGCGCACCCTGGGGCTCTCCCTCGTGGGCATGGCCCTTTCCCCCTTCAACGCCTACCTCCTCTTCCAAGGCCTGGAAACCGTGGCCCTAAGGGTAAGGCGCATGAGCGAGACGGCCTTGAGGCTTGCGGAAGCCCTCCGGGCCCACCCCAAGGTGAAGGCCCTCCGCTACCCCGGGCTTCCGGAAGACCCGGCGTACGCCCACGCCAGGAAGTACCTGGCCGCTGGGGGCGGCATCTTTACCCTGGATCTGGGGAGCCTCGAGGCGGCAAGCCGCTTCCTCAGGGCCATCCGCCTCCTCAAGGCCCCGAACGTGGGGGATGCCCGCACCCTCCTCGTCCACCCCTGGACCACCACCCATAGCCGGCTCAAGGAGGAGGCCCGCCTGGAGGCGGGGGTGACCCCGGGCCTGGTGCGGGTTTCCGTGGGGCTGGAGGACCCGGGGGATTTGGAGGCGCTTTTCCGGGAGGCCTTGGCGGGGGTGTAGGGGAGAGAAAAAGCACGAGCGGGTAACATCGTGAAGAAAAGAACAACCCCTGCCCCTTCCGGGGCAGGGGAAGGCTTGGGCGGCTAGACCACCCAGACCCCCCGCCGCATGAGGGGGGTGCGGGTGCCGTCTTCCAGGAGGCCGTCCACGTCCACCTCCTCCGAGCCGATCATCCAGTCAATGTGCACCAGGCTCTCGTTGCCGCCCCGCCTCTGGAACTCCTCCCCCGAGGGGCGGCCCTCGAGGTTTTCCGTATAGGCCTGGCCGAAGGCGATGTGGCTTGCGGCGTTCTCGTCAAAGAGGGTGTCAAAGAAGACGAGGCCCGTCTTGGCGATGGGGTTGTCGGCGGCGACCAGGGCCACCTCCCCAAGGCGCCGCGCCCCCTCGTCCGTGTCCAGGACCCTTTTCAACACCTCTTCCCCTTTTGCCGCCCCCACCTCCACGGCCACACCCCTTTCAAACCGGGCCCAGATGCCCTCCACCAGGGTGCCCCCCAGGGCGAGGGGCCTCGAGGCCCGCACCACCCCTTCCACCCGTTCCCGGTGGGGGGCGGTGAAGACCTCCTCCGTGGGCAGGTTGGGGTTGCAAAGCCGCCCCTTTTTCGTGGGCGTGGCCCCCCCTTGCCAGAGGTGCCCCTCGGCGAGGCCCACCACCAGGTCTGTCCCCGGCCCCCGGAAGTGGAGGGCGTGGAAGCGCCTTGCGTTCAGGTAGGCCACCTTCTCGTGCAGGAAGCGGTTGTGGGCCTCCCAAGCGGCCACGGGGTCTTCCTGGTCCACCCGGGTGGCCTGGAAGATGGCTTCCCATAACCGCTTCACCGCCTCCTCCTCGGCCAGGTGGGGGAAGACCGCCTTGGCCCAGCCCGGGTGGGCGTAGGGCACAATGGTCCAGTTGGTGACGAACTCCGTGATGGCTTCCAGGGCCGGCTTGTAGGCCCGGGCGTTCGCCTGTTGCGCCTTCCCGATGCGCTCGGGGGGAAGGCCCTCCAGGGCCTTGGGGTCGTTGCCGGAGACGGCAAGCCGCGCCGCCCCTTCCCGGAAGGCCTTGGCCATGCCCTCGTAGAGCCAGGCGGGGGCCTTCTCTAACCCCTCCTCGGGAGCGAGGGAGAGGCGCTTGCGGGAGAGGGCGTTGTCCCCGTAGATCACGGTGAAGAAGCTCGCCCCCTCTCGGTAAGCCTTCTCCGCCAGGAGGCGCACGAAGTCCAGGGCCTCAATGGGGGCCGTGGCGATGACCTCCTGCCCCCTTTCCAGGTTGAGCCCTACCCGGATGGCGAGTTCGGCAAGCTTTTCCAGGTTCCTCTGAAAGGCGTTCACGCCCCCAAGTCTTTTACCCTTTTTCCTTCCCGTCAAGCCCGGGGGCAGGACCGGGGGCGCCCCAAGAGGAGGGTGAGGCCGGCGAGGAGGAGGAAGGGAGGGCGGTAGGCCTCGAGGAAAACCGCCAGGCCCAGCCACAAGAGGGCCAAAGCGTACCGCAAGATGGGCGGCATGTCCCCCATTTTAAGGGAAAGGGGGATGGGACATTCCTCACCCGGCCCCGGGGCTAAGGTAAGGGCGAGGTGAAGCCTATGCGTCCCATCACCGTGGACGGGAACGAGGCGGTGGCCCGGGTGGCCTACCGCCTTTCCGAGGTCATCGCCATCTACCCCATCACCCCCTCGAGCCCCATGGCCGAGCTCTCGGACGAGTGGGCGGCCAAGGGGGAGCCCAACCTCTTCGGCCTGGTGCCGAAGGTGGTGGAGATGCAGTCCGAAGGGGGGGCGGCGGGGGCCTTGCACGGGGCCTTGCAGGAGGGCGTTCTGGCCACCACCTTCACCGCAAGCCAAGGCCTTCTCCTCATGATCCCCGATATGTACAAGATCGCCGGGCAGGCCCTGCCCGGGGTCATCCACGTGGCCGCCCGGGCCCTCGCCACCCACGCCCTTTCCATCTTCGGGGACCACCAGGACCTGTACGCCGTGCGCCCCACGGGATGGGGGATTTTGGTCTCCGAGTCGGTCCAGGCGGCCCAGGACCTGGCGGCCATGGCCCACGCCGTGGCCCTGCAGGCCAGCCTCCCCGTCCTGCACGCCATGGACGGCTTCCGCACCTCCCACGAGGTGCAGAAGATCCTGCCCCTTTCCGACAAGGAACTCAGGGCCCTCTTTCCTTTTTCCGCCCTGGAGGCCTTCCGGAAGCGGGCGCTAACCCCCGAGGCCCCGGTCATCCGGGGCACGGCGCAAAACCCTGACCACTACTTCCAAAACCGCGAGGCCATCAACCCCCTCTACCAGCGCTTTCCGGAGGTGGTGGAGAGGACCATGGCCCGCTTCGCCGAGATTACGGGACGGCGCTACGCGCCCTACGAGTACTTCGGCCATCCCGAGGCGGAGCGGGTGGTGGTGGTCATGGGCTCCGCCTCCTTGGCGGTGGAGGAGGCGGTGGCGTACCTCCTCAAGCGGGGGGAAAAGGTGGGGATGGTGCGGGTCCGCCTCTACCGGCCCTTCCACGCCCAAGGCTTTCTGGCAGCCCTTCCCCCAAGCGCCCAACGGGTGGCGGTCCTAGACCGGGGGAAGGAGCCTGGGGCGGTGGGGGAACCCCTTTTCCAGGAGGTGGCGGCGGCCTTCGCCCTCAAGGGGGGAGAGCTCCCCCTCCTGGTGGGCGGGCGCTACGGCCTCTCCTCCAAGGAGTTCACCCCGGCCATGGCCCTTGGCCTTTACGAGGCGCTCAAGGGGGAAAGGCCCCGCCACGGCTTTACCCTGGGCATCCAGGACGACCTGTCCCACACGAGCCTCCCGTACCCGGAGGTGGACTTTGAGGACCCCGCTTCCGTGCGGGCCGTGTTCTTCGCTTTGGGGGCGGACGGCACGGTTTCCGCCAACAAGAACACCATCAAGATCATCGGGGAGGAAACACCCCTCTACGCCCAGGGGTACTTCGTTTACGATTCCAAGAAGTCGGGCTCCCGCACCATCAGCCACCTGCGCTTTGGCCCCAATCCCTTGAACAAACCCTACCTCATCCAAAGGGCCAACTTCGTGGGCATCCACCAGTGGAGCTTCTTGGAGCGCTTCCCCATGCTTGACGTGGCGGAGGAAAACGCCACCATTCTCCTCAACAGCCCCTACCCCAAGGAGGAGGTTTGGGACCGCCTGCCTCGGCCTGTGCAGGAGGAGATTCTGCGCAAAAACCTCAAGGTCTACGTGGTGAACGCCTACGAGCTCGCCCGCAAGGTGGGGCTCCCGGGCCGTATCAACGTCCTCATGCAAGCGGCCTTCTTCAAGCTCTCGGGGGTCTTGCCCGAGGAGGAGGCCAAGGCCCGCATCAAGAAGGCCATAGAGAAGAGCTACGGGAAGCGGGGGAGGAGCGTTTTGGAGAAGAACTTCCAGGCGGTGGAGCTGGGCTTCCAGGCGGTGGAACCCCTCCCCATCCCCGGGCGCATCACCTCGGAAAAGGGCCTGGTACCGCCCATGGTGGGGAACCCCCCTCCCTTTGTGAAGGAGGTGCTGGGACCCATCGCCTTGGGCCTAGGAGACACCTTGCCCGTTTCCGCCTTCCCCTTGGACGGCACCTACCCCACGGGCACCGCCCGCTACGAGAAAAGGGGCATCGCCGAGTTCGTCCCCACCTGGGATCCAGAGGTCTGCGTCCAGTGCGGCAAGTGTGTCCTGGTCTGTCCCCACGCCGTGGTGCGGGCCAAGGTGGTGCCGGAGGAGGTCCTCTTGGGGGCTCCTGAGGGCTTTCCCCACCGCAAGGCCATGTGGAAGGAGCTTTCCGGGGAGTTCGTCCTCGCCATTAGCCCGGACGACTGCACCGGGTGCTCCTTGTGCGTGGAGGTCTGCCCGGCCAAGGACAAGCGCAACCCGAGCCGCAAGGCCTTGAACATGGCCCCCCGCCTCCAGGTGCGGGAGGCCATGAACCAGCACTGGGACTTCTTCCTATCCCTCCCCGAGACGCCCCGCCAGGGCCTGAAGCTGCACACCGTCAAGGACGTGCAGCTCCTCATGCCCCTTTTTGAGTTTCCCGGCGCTTGTGCCGGGTGCGGGGAGACGCCGTACCTAAGGCTTCTCTCCCAGCTTTTTGGCGACCGCCTCATTGTGGCCAACGCCACGGGGTGTAGCTCCATCTACGGCGGCAACCTCCCCACCACGCCGTGGAGCACGAACCGGGAGGGCCGGGGTCCCGCCTGGGCCAACTCCCTCTTTGAGGACAACGCCGAGTTCGGCCTGGGCATGCGTTTGGCCTTGGACAAGAAGGCGGAGCACGCCAGGAGGCTTCTTCCCGAGTTCCGCCACTTGCTAGGGGAGGAGCTTTTGGCGAGGCTCCTCGCCGAGGTGGGACCGGAGGAGGTGGAGGAGAGGCGCAGGGACGTGGCCCTCTTGAGGGAACGGCTTGAGGGGCTAGACGATCCCAAAGCCAAGGACCTCTTGGCGGTGGCGGATGCCCTTATCCCCCACACCGTCTGGATCGTGGGTGGGGACGGCTGGGCCTACGACATCGGCTACGGGGGGCTGGACCACGTCCTGGCCTCGGGGGCCAACGTGAAGGTCTTGGTCTTGGACACGGAGGTCTACTCCAATACCGGAGGGCAGGCCTCCAAGGCCACGGGGCTAGGAGCGGTGGCCAAGTTCGCCATGGCCGGCAAGCCCACCCCCAAGAAGGACCTGGCCTTCATGGCCATGAGTTACGGCCACGTCTACGTGGCCCAGATCGCCATGGGGGCGAACGATGCCCACACGGTGCGGGCCTTCCTCGAGGCCGAGGCCCACAAGGGACCCGCTCTCCTCATCGCCTACAGCCACTGCATCGCCCATGGGATTGACATGGCCAAGGGCATGGACCACCAGAAGCTGGCGGAGCGCTCGGGGTACTGGCCGCTCTTCCGTTATATCCCTGGGGAAGGGCTAATCCTGGACTCCAAACCCCCTACCTTGCCCCTCCGGGAGTACCTCTATGCGGAGAACCGCTACCGCCTTCTCCTGCAGACCCACCTCGAGGAGGCCGAGGCCTTCTTGAAGGCGGCGGAGGAGGCGGTGCGGGCCAGGTGGGAAAGGCTAAAGCGGCTTGCCGGCGAGAAGGCCACTTTGGCAAGCTAGGAGGGCGCCATGGACCTTAAGACCACCTATCTGGGCTTGGAGCTGGACCACCCTTTGGTGGCCTCCGCTTCTCCCCTCACGGAGAAGCTGGACGGGTTTTTGCGCTTGGAGGACGGCGGGGCGGCGGCCATCGTCATGCACTCCCTCTTTGAGGAGCAGGTGACCATCGAGGAGGAGATGCTGGACCACTACCTCCACTATGGCCACGAAAGCTACGCCGAGGCCCTTAGCTACTTCCCCCGCGCCCACGAGTACCGGCTAACCCCCGAGCGCCACCTAGACCTCCTATCCCGGGCCAAGGAGCGGGTTGCCGTACCCATCATCGCAAGCCTCAACGGGATTAGCCCCGGGGGTTGGGTGGCGTATGCCCGGCTTTTGGAGGAAGCGGGGGCGGATGCCATTGAGCTCAACCTTTACTACATCCCCACGGACCCCGCCCTGTCCGGGGGGGAGGTGGAGGAGATGTACCTTTCCACCATCCGGGCCGTGGTGGAGGCGGTGCGGGTGCCCGTGGCGGTGAAGGTGGGGCACGCCTTTACCGCCTTCGCCCACTTCGCTAAGCGGGTGGAGGGCACGGGGGCCAAGGCCCTGGTGCTTTTCAACCGCTTCTACCAGCCAGACTTTGACCTGGAAACCCTTTCCGTGGTGCCCACCCTCTCCCTTTCCCGCCCCTACGAGGCCCTTTTGCGCCTGCACTGGATCGCCCTCCTCCATGGGCGGGTGGGCCTGGAACTGGCCCTCACCGGTGGGGTGCACACGGGCAAGGAGGCCGCCAAGGGCCTTTTGGCCGGGGCCCAGGTGGTGATGATGACCTCGGCCATCCTGGAAAAGGGGCCAGGCCACTTCCGCACGGTCCTGGCCGAGCTGAAGGCGTTCATGGAGGAAAAGGAATACGCCAGCGTGGAGGAGATGCGGGGGGTCATGAGCTACCAGAAGGTGGCGGAGCCCGCCGCTTTGGAAAGGGCCAACTACCTCAAGGTCCTGGGTTCGTACCGGCTTCTTCCCTAAGGGCGTAAAGCCCGTTCCCCAAGGCCACCACGGGGCTTCTCTCCCACCGGGCGAGGGCGGAAAGCCGCACCTTGGCGATCTTTTCGGGCTCGCGCACCCTGGCCCAAAACCCCTCCTCCTTTAGGAGCCGGCCCACCTCGGTGTAGTGCAGGGGCCGCCCAGCCTCCCTTAAAAGGGCCACCACCCTTTTGCGGAACCGGTCCGGTCTGGGCATGCGGTTCCAGTATACCCGTATAGTGAGGGCATGCGAAACCAGGAGCTTGCCCGCCTCTTTGAGGAGATCGGGCTTATGAGCGAGTTCTTGGGGGATAACCCCTTCCGGGTCCGGGCCTACTACCAGGCGGCCCGCACCCTCTACGATCTGGATACTCCCATTGAGGAGGTGGCCAAGGGGGGCAAGGAGGCCCTCCTCGCCCTCCCGGGTATCGGTCCCGATTTGGCGGAGAAGATTTTGGAGTTCTTGAACACGGGAAAAATCGCCAAGCACCAGGAGTTGGCCAAGAAGGTGCCGTGGGGGGTCCTGCAGGTCATGGAGGTCCCCGGGGTGGGGCCCAAGACCGCCCGGCTCCTCCACGAGGCCCTGGGCGTGGATTCCCTGGAGAAGCTTAGGGAAGCCTTGGAGAGGGGGGACCTCCTGCGGCTTAGGGGCTTCGGGCCCAAGAAGGCGGAGCGCATCCGGGAGGGGCTTGCCCTGGCCCAGGCGGCGGGGAAGAGGCGGCCCTTGGGGGCGGTGCTTTCCTTGGCCCGAAACCTCTTGGAAGAGATCCGCGCCCTGCCCGGGGTGGAGCGGGTGGAGCTCTGCGGTTCGGCCCGGCGCTACAAGGACACCGTGGGGGACCTGGACTATCTGGTGGCGAGCCTCGAGGCCGCCAAGGTGGTGGAAGGCTTCGTGGCCCTTCCCCAGGTGAAGGAGGTTTACGCCAAGGGCAAGGAAAGGGCCACGGTGTTTCTAAAAAACGGCCTCCAGGTGGACCTGCGGGTGGTGCCCCCGGAAAGCTTTGGCGCAGGCCTCCAGTACCTCACCGGGAGCAAGGCCCACTCCATCAAGCTCCGCGCCCTGGCCCAGGACATGGGCTTGAAGCTTTCCGAGTACGGGGTCTTCCGGGAAGCGGTGCGGCTTGCGGGGGAGACGGAGGAAGGGGTGTACGCTGCCTTGGGCCTGCCCTTCATCCCGCCGCCCCTCCGGGAGGACCAGGGGGAGATTGAGGCGGCGCAAAGGGGAGAGCTTCCCCAGCTCCTAGAGCTTTCCCACATCAAGGGGGACCTCCAGGTCCACTCCACCTACTCCGACGGCAAGAACTCCCTGGAGGAGCTTTGGCAAGCGGCCAAGGCCCTAGGCTACCAGTACCTGGGGGTCACGGACCACTCCCCGGCGGTGCGGGTGGCGGGGGGGCCGTCCCCGGAGGAGGCCCTCAGGCGCATAGAGGCCATCCGCCGCTTTAACGAAACCCACGGGCCCCCTTACCTCCTGGCGGGGGCCGAGGTGGACATAAGGCCCGATGGCAGCCTAGACTACCCCGACTGGGTCCTGCGGGAGCTGGATCTGGTCCTCGTCTCCATCCACTCCCAATTTAAGCTCTCCAAGGCGGAGCAGACGAGGCGCATCCTGAAGGCCCTGGACAACCCTTTCGTCCACGTCCTGGCCCACCCCACGGCCCGCCTTCTGGGCCGCCGCCCTCCCGTAGAGGCGGACTGGGAGGCGGTTTTCCAAAAGGCCAAGGAAAAGGGCGTGGCCGTGGAGATAGACGGCTACTACGACCGCATGGACCTGCCCGATGACCTGGCCCGCCTGGCCTACGGGAGGGGGCTTTGGGTGAGCCTCTCCACGGACGCCCATCAGACCGAGCACCTCCGCTTCATGGAGCTCGCCGTGGGCACCGCCCAAAGGGCCTGGATTGGCCCGGAGAGGGTGCTCAACGTCCTCTCCTATGAGGAGCTCATCCGGTGGCTCAAAGCCCGGCGAGGGCTTTAGCCTGGAGGAGGACCTCCAGGAACATCTCCCGGGTGAGCTTGCCCGTTTGCGTGTTCTGGCGGGAAACGTGGTAGCTGCAGAGGAGGTGCTTCCCCTCGGGCAAGGGGTAGTGGGCCCCGTGGCGGAAGGGGTAGGCGCCTTTCCGAAGGCCAAAGTGGTCCAGGAGGGCCTCGTGGGCGATCCGCCCCAGGGCCAGGTAGACCCGGGCTTGGGGAAGAAGGCCGAGCTCCACCCCCGTCCAACGGGCGCACGCCCTGAGCTCTTCCGCCGTGGGCTTATTGCCGGGCGGGGCGCAACGCACCGCCGCCGTGAGGTAAACGCCATAGAGCCTTAGGTCGTCCCCGGGGTGGCTTTCAGGCTTACTGGAAAGCCCCGCCTCATGGAGGAGGGGGTAGAGGAAAGCCCCCGAGGCGTCCCCGGTAAAGGGTCGGCCCGTGCGGTTGGAACCGTGGGCCCCGGGGGCGAGGCCGAAGAGGACGAGGCGCGCCTCGAGGTCCCCGAAACCCGGCACGGGCCTCGCCCAGTAGTTTTCGTGGCGAAAAGCCCTTTTGGTTCCCGCCACACCTTCCCGCCAGGCCACCAGGCGGGGGCAGAGGCGGCAGGCGGTGAGTTCTTGATAAAAAGTTTCCAAGTCCATGGGCTGGGCGTGTTAGGGGAGGAACCGCATGTAGGCCAGCTCGCTCCGTTTCTTGACCCCAAGCTTTTGGAAAACCAGGGAAAGGTGGGCCTTCACCGTCTTCACCGAGATGCCAAGCTCCGTGGCGATTTCCTCGTTGGAGAGGCCCAAAGCCGCCAAGGCCGCCACCTCCTTTTCCCTGGGCGTGAGGTGGGGAAAGGGTTCCCCCACCAAGGCGGCCACCGCCTTGCGCTCGGCCCAGACCTCGCCCCGGGCCACCGCCTCCAAAGCCTTGGCCAGGGCCGCGAGGCCCTGCTCGGGGTAAAGGTAGCCCCGGTACCCCTTCCTAAGGGCCTGGACCGCCTGCTCCTTGTCCCGGAGGAGGAGGACCGAGGGCACGGGGGGTGGGGCGGGGATCTCGCGGCCCGCCTCCACCAGCCCCACCTGGGCCTGAAGGGGGTGGGACACTGGCTCAAGGCCCCAAGCCCTAAGCTGGGCCTCCAAGGCCTCCTGGTAGGTGCGCAAAGGAACCTGGAGCCAGACCTTGAGCATCTGGCTCCAGTTTACCCAAAGGGGCTTATCGCACCAGGTTGAAGTGCATTTCGGCCAGGCGGATGCCGGCGTAGCCCACCGTGGTGCACCAACCCAGGGGCCAACTGGTGGGGCTTTTGCCGTTGAAGACGGGGTAGCCGCCGGCCATAGGTGGGCGGGTAGAGCTTGTGGGGGTGGTGGAGCCCCGTTTGCGGCTCCTAGAGGGGGATGTTGTCGTGCTTCTTGGGGGGCCTTTCCTCCTTCTTGCCCCAAAGCATCCTAAGGTGCAGGTAGAGGAGGCGGCGGGTCTCCTTGGGGTCTATGACGTCGTCAATGTAGCCCCGGGCCGCCGCCACCCAGGGGTTGTCAAAGGCCTGGCGGTACTCCTCAATCTTCTTGCGGCGGGTTTCCTCGGGGTTGGGGGAGGCCTGGATCTCCTTGCGGTAGATGATGTTGGCGGCCCCTTCCGCTCCCATCACCGCCACGGAGGCGGTGGGCCAGGCCAGGACCACGTCCGCCCCCATGTCCTTGGAGTTCATGGCCAGGTAGGCGCCGCCATAGGCCTTGCGGACGATGAGGGTGATCTTGGGTACCGTGGCCTCGGCGTAGGCGAAGAGCATCTTGGCCCCATGGCGGATAATGCCCCCGTGCTCCTGGGCCACCCCGGGGAGGAAGCCCGTCACGTCCACCAGGGTGAGGAGGGGGATATTAAAGGCGTCCATGGTGCGGATGAAGCGGGCGGCCTTGTCCGAGGCGTTGATGTCCAGGGCCCCGGCCATGAACCGGGGGTTGTTGGCGATGACCCCCACGGGGTAGCCGCCAAGCCTCCCTAGGCCCACGATGATGTTCTTGGCAAACCCCGGCTGGATTTCCAAAAACTCCCCGTTGTCCAACAGGGTGCGGATTACCTGGTGCATGTTGTAGGGCCTGCGGGCATCGGGGTGGACGATGTCCAGGAGCTCGGGGGTAGGCCGGAAGGGGTCGTCCTTGGGGTCTAGCACCGGGGGCTTCTCCCGGGAGTTCTGGGGCAGGTAGGAGAGGAGCTTCTTGATGAGGTCCAAGACCTCCTGGTCGCTCTGGCCTTCCAAGTGGGCCACGCCGCTTCTTTCCATGTGCACGTCCGCCCCGCCCAGCTCCTCAAAGGTCACCTCCTCCCGGGTGACGCTTTTGATCACCTCGGGGCCGGTGATGAACATGTAGCTGGTGCCCCGGCTCATGAGGATGAAGTCGGTCATGGCGGGGCTGTAGACGGCGCCCCCTGCGCAGGGCCCCAGGATGGCAGAGATCTGGGGCACCACCCCCGAGTAGATGGCGTTGCGGTAGAAGACCTCCCCATAGCCGGAGAGGCTATCCACCCCTTCTTGGATGCGGGCCCCGGCGGAGTCGTTGAGGCCGACGATGGGGGCCCCCACCTTGGCGGCCAGGTCCATGAGGCTTGCGATCTTGCGCCCGTGCATCTTGCCCAAGGAGCCCCCGAGGACGGTGAAGTCCTGGCTGAAGACGAAGACGAGGCGGCTGCCGATGGTGCCGTAGCCCGTCACCACCCCGTCCGCCGGCGCCTCGAGGCCCTCCATGAGCCCGGTTTCCAGGTGCTCGGCAAAGGGCATGAGCTCCACGAAACTCCCGGGGTCCAGGAGGTAGTCAATCCGCTCCCGGGCGGTGAGCTTGCCCTGCTGGTGCTGTTTTTCTATACGTTCTTTCCCCCCGCCCAAGAGCACCTTTTTGCGCCGCTCTTCCAGCTCCGCCAAGAGCTCGTCCAGGATGAGTCGGGCATTGTCCGCCATACTGGCCGTCATGATACACTAAGAAACCAGGTCGCCTTCCAGGAAAGGCCGCCTGGGGAGGAGGTGGAACGTGCGAAGGTGGCTTTGGTATCTCTTGGCGCTTATACTCGTGGGGCTTTTGGCCTGGGGAGGCTATGCGGCCTACGCCAGCTACCAAGGCTTGCGGGCCAAGGTGGCGGCCCTGGAAGCCCGCCTAAGCGCCCAGGAGGAGGCCCTCAAGGGGCTTGCCGAGCGGGTGGGGAAGCTGGAGGAGGAGGTCTTCAAGGCCCCCACGCCGCCCCTCTCCTTGCCCGAGGTGCCCGAGGCAGGCGGTGCTCCCGTCTGGCCCTACGCCGTGGGCGTGGTGGTGGCGGCGGTGCTTCTCTACCTTCTCCTCCGCCTCCTCCGGGGGCAGGAGCCTAAGGCCCAGGCGCCAAGCCCGGCCTCTCCGGACCTCGAGGCCTCCCGCATGACCGACGAAGGTGCGCCCCCACCCCCAGGGGAACGGGGCTAAGGAAAACCCGCCGGGGATTTCCCCGGCGGGGCATCTTTGGGGCTAGTCCTTTAGCTTCTTCACCGCCTCAATCAGGGCGGGGACCACCTGGTGCACGTCCCCCACGATGCCGTAGTCGGCGTGCTTGAAGATGGGGGCCTCGGGGTCCTTGTTTACCGCCACGATGTTCTTGCTCTTGTTCATCCCTGCCAGGTGCTGCACGGCCCCCGAGACCCCTAGGGCGATGTAGAGGGAAGGCTGCACCGTCTTGCCCGTCTGGCCCACCTGCTCGCTGTAGGGCCGCCAGCCGGCGTCCACCACGGCCCGGGTGGCGCCCACGGCCCCGCCCAAGAGGGCGGCGAGCTCCTCCACCAGGCGGAAGGCCTCGGCGCTTCCCATCCCCCGCCCTCCCGTGACCACGATGTCCGCCTCGGTAAGGGAAACCCCTTTCTTCTCCTCCTGCAGGCGTTCCAACACCTCCACGGTGGGCACGGCCGGCACCTCCAGGGGCCGCACCTCCCCCTGGGCCGCAAGGGGCTCCGCCAGGGGGGTGGTGTTGGGTTTCACCGTGAGGACCACGGGGAGGGAGGCGCGCACCTTCTGGGTCACCCGGTTCAGGTAGGCGTAGCGGGTGGCCACCACCGCCCCGCCCTCTACCCCGCTCTCCAGGGTGTCCTCCAGAAGCCCCGCCTTCAGGGCGTAGGCCACCCGGCCCAGGTAGGTGCGGCTTTGCCGGGAGGAGGGGGCCACCACCGCTTGGGCGCCCGCCTCTCCAGCCGCCGCCAAGACCCCGGCCGCCCACCGCTCCGCCGTGTAGGGGCCTAGCGTGGCGGTGTAGAGGGTTTCCACGTAGCCTCGGGCCTCCTCCACCGGGGCCTTGTCCTCGGCCAGGAGGACCCCCACCACCCGGGTACCCAAGGCCTCCGCCAGGGCCCGGGCCCGGGTGAGGGCCTCGAGGCTCCCTTTCCTTAGCCTGTTCCCATCGTGGTCCAGCACCACAAGAACCATAACCACCTCCTAAAGCACCTTGGCCTCTTCGTGGAGAAGCCGCACAAGCTCCTCCGCCGCCGCCACGGGATCCTTGCCGTCCAGGATCTTCTGCAGGCGGGCCTTCTCCTGGATGCTTTCCTCCAGGATTTCCACCTTGGGCGTTGCGGTGAGGGCCACCTTCTTAATCTCCTTCTTCTTGGCCTTCATGATGCCGGGAAGGGTGGGGTAGCGGGGCTCGTTGAGGCCTTGCTGCGTGGTGAAGACGGCGGGAAGCTTTACCCTAACCCACTCCGCCCCCTCGTCCAGGTCGTGCTTGGCCTTGGCCGTTTCCCCTTCCAGCTCCAAAGCGGTGGTCCAGGAAACCACCGGCACCCCCAAAGCCTCGGCCAGGGCGGCCCCTAGGGCCTGGCTGTCCCAGTCCGCCTGCTGGCCTCCGGTGAGGACCAGGGTGGGGGCTTCCTCCCGGATGGCGCCCGCCAGGGCCTCGGCCACGGTCACGGGGTCGGCGTAGCCCTCAAAGACCACGTGCACCCCCCGGTCGCACCCCATGGCCAAGGCGGTGCGGATGGCCTCTTCCGTGCGCTCGGGGCCGAAGCCCACCACGATGGCCTCGCCGCCGTGCTTTTCCTTGAGGCGGAGGGCCTCCTCCACGGCGTACTCGTCCATCTGGTCCAGGATGAGGGTGGCCCCGGAAAGGTCCACCCGGCCGCCTTGGATCTTGAGCCTGCTCTCCCCGTCGGGGACCTGCCTGATAACCGCCACGAACTTCATCCTGCCTCCTTTCACTCCGCCAGGAGGTGCCTGGCGATGATGAGCCTTTGGATCTCGTTGGTGCCCTCGTAGATCTGGTTGAGCTTCACGTCCCGAAGGAGCTTCTCCACAGGGTACTCCCGCACGTACCCGTAGCCCCCGTGGATCTGGATGGCCTGGTTGGCCGCCTCAAAGGCGATTTCCGAGGCGTAGGCCTTGGCGATGGCGCTGGCGTGGGCGTGGGGCAGGCCTTGGTCGGCGAGCCAGGCGGCGTAGTAGGTGTACATGCGGGCGGTTTCAATGCCGATCATCATGTCCGCCAGCTTGAACTGGATGGCCTGGAAGTTGGCGATGGGCTGGCCGAAGGCCTCCCGCTCCTTGGCGTACTTCTTGGCCTCGTCCAGGGCTCTCCGGGCCACGCCCACGCTTCCTGCGGCCACGGGGATGCGGGTCTTGTTCAGGGTGTTCATGGCGATCTTGAAGCCTTCCCCCTCTTCCCCAAGCCGGTTTTCCACCGGCACCTTCACGTCCTCAAAGACGAGCTCGTAGGTGCCGCTAGCCCTTTGGCCCATCTTCCCGTGGATCTTCACCGCCCGGAAGCCCGGGGTGCCCTTCTCCACCACCAGGGCCACCACGCCCTTGTGGCGCAGCTCGGGGTTCAGGGTGGCGAAGACCACCACCCACTCCGCCTCGCCCCCGTTGGAGATCCACATCTTGGTGCCGTTTAAGACGTAGTAATCCCCTTGGCGCACAGCCCGGGTCCTGAGGGCGGCGGCGTCGGAGCCGTTCCCGGGCTCGCTGAGGGCGAAGGCGGCCAGGGCCGGTTTCTGGGTGAGGGGGGTGAGGAAGCGCCGCTTTTGCTCCTCGGTGCCGGCGAGGAGCACGGGGGTGATGCCCAGGTCGCTGGCCATGGGGATGGTGTAGATGCCCATGCAGGCGTAGGCCAGCTCCTCCCCCACGATGACCTCATCCAGCATCTTGAGGCCCATCCCCCCGTAGGCCTCGGGGATGATGGCGTTGAGGAGGCCCACCTCGTGAAGCTTTTCTATTACGGGCCAGGGTACCTCCTCCTTCTCGTCGTAGGCCGCCGCCACCGGCAGGATCACCTCCTTGGCGAAGCGGCGGGCCAGGGCCTGGAGCTGTTTCTGCTCTTCCGTGAGGCTGAAATCTATGGGCATACCCGACCTCCCCTAGCAAGGGGCCCTCTCTTTGACCAAGTCTAAGATTTCACCCTTCCCCTTGCAACCCAGGCCCCATGCTACCATTGGAGGCAGATGAGATTGGCCGGGCAACTTGCGGTGTTGGCCCGTTTTCAAAGGGCCCTTCTTAAGGATTTGGAGCCAGTACAGATTTTGCGCAACCTCCTGGAGGTGGCCACGGAGGAGGGGGTGGAGCGGGCGGCCCTTTTCCTCTATCACCCTTCCACCCGGGAACTGGTGGGCGAGGTGGCCTCGGGGCGGGGGCGGCACTACACGGTTTCTGCCATCGCCCTGCCCCTTTACAGCAAGGGGCCGGTGCAGGAGGCCTTTTTCGCCGAGGGGCCCGTTAAGCGGGGCGAGGAGTGGTTGTTGCCCGTGGTGGGGGAGGAGGCCCTTTTTTGCTGGAGCGATCCCGAGGCCCGGTGCCAAGAACGCCCCCGGGCTACCCGGGAAACCCGGGCCATGGTCTGCCCTTCCTGCTTCCGTTTTGCGGCCAAGGGGGTGCTCAGCCTCGAGGGCGTCCCCCAGGCCCTCCAGCCCACCTTGCCCCTCCTCGCCCAGCTCACCGCCCTGGCCCTCAAGAACGGGGAACTCCTCGCCAGCCGCAACGCTGCTTTGGGGAAGCTTTCCCGGCATGTGGAGGCCCTCTCCCACGTGAGCGCCCTGGCCCGGGAGGTGGCCCGTTCGCTAGAGCCAAGCGCCGTCCTGGAAACCTTAGCCCGGGCGCTATCCGAGCGGTTTGGCTTTTTCCGGGTCACCGTGGCCTTGGTCAAGGAGGGCCGCTTGGAGGGGCACCTCACCGTCAGGGGCCAGGAGGTGTATTGGACGGAGGGCAGGAGCCGTATCCAGCTTCTCGTGGAAGTCTCCCCTGATCCCTTGGCCCGGGCGGTGCGGGAGCGGAAAACCCTGGTTTTGGAGCGGGAGAAGCTTCCGGCGGGCGTGGGCCAAGGCACGGGGCCCACCGTGGCCTACGTGCCTATCCTGGCGGAGGAGGAACCCTTAGGGGTGGTGGCGGTGGACCACGGCCCAGGGGGTCCTCCGGTGAACCCCGAGGAGGTGGGCTACGTGGAGCTTCTGGCCGGGGTGGCGGGGGTAGCCCTGAAGAACGCCAAGCTCTATCGGGAGAAGACCCAGCTTTCCCTGGCCCTAGCGGCGGAGCGAAAGCGGCTATCCCAGGTGCTGGAAGACCTTCCCGATGGGGTGGTGGTCCTTTTTGGGGATAGGGGGTTCGCTAACCCGCGGGCGCGGGAGGCCTTGGGCTTGGGACCTGAGGTGGCCCTGGAGGACCTCCCTACAGCCTTAGGCCCCGCCTTGGAGGGGGGTAGGCTGGAGCTTGCCTTGGGGGGGCGGAGCTACAGCGTCCGGGGCCGGGTTGTGGGGGAGATGCGCATCTTGGTCCTCCACGACATCAGTGAGCGGGTGCGGATGGAAAGGGCCCTAAGGGAGCAGGTGGTCTTCACCCAGGCCCTGGTGGACCTGGCCCAGGCGGCGTTGCGGGAGAAGGGGATAAGGGGCTTGGCGGAGGCCATCGTGCGTCGCCTCTTGGTCCTTTTCGCCGCAGACGAGGGGGTGCTTCTGGCGGAAGGGGAAGGGGTGCTCTTCGCCACCTGCCCCCTGCCGGCTTCCCTGCCCCAACCCAACCTCCTGGAGCGGGCTTTGGCGGAGGAAAGCCCTTTGGGTGTGGAAGAGCTTCATCCCAGGGAGTGCGGGATCGCCACCTCTTTGGGCCTGCAAAGCGCCTTGGTGGTGCCCTTTCGTGCCGGGGTGTTCCGGGGGGGGCTCCTTTTGGGTTACCGCAAGGGCCGGCGCTTCGGCGAGCGCCTCCTTGCCCGGCTCGCCCAAGTGGGTACCCTTCTGGCCTTGGTCCTGGAGAAGGCCCGCTTCCTAGAACTCTTGGAGGCGGAGGAGGAGCGGCTAAAAGCGCTTATGGAGCACTCCCAGGACGTGGTCTACGTTCTGGATGGGAATGGGACGATTCGCTTCGTGAGCGCCAGCGTGCGGGGGGTCTTGGGGTATGACCCCGAGGGGTACAGGCGGGCACCCGTGAACGGCCTGGACTTCGTCCATCCCGAGGACCGCCCCTTGGCCGAGGCCCTTTTCCGGGAGCTTCTCGCCCACCCCGGGGAGGTGCGTGCGGGAGAGTTTCGGGTCCTCCACGCCGACGGCACCCCCATTCCCATGGAAGCCTGGGGCCGGAACCTCCTCCACGAGCCCCGGGTGGGCGGGGTGGTGGTGAACCTGAGGGACCTAAGGCCCCGCCTCGAGGCCGAGCGCCTCAAGGGCGAGTTCATCGCCGCCGTATCCCACGAGCTCCGCACCCCCCTTGCCGTCATCATGGGCCTGGCGGAGCTCTTGCGGGAGGAGGGGCTTTCGCCGAGCGCCGAGGAGTCCGTGGAGCTCATCCTGGAAAGCGCCTTCCGCCTCAAGACCATGGTGGACAACCTCCTGGACACGAGCCGCCTCGAGGCGGGCCGCTTTGAGGTGAACCGGCGGCCCGTGAACCTCAGGCCCCATCTCCTAGACCTGGCCAAAAGCTTCCACGGGGTGGCGCGGCTTTCCGGGGTGGACTTCCGGGTGGAGGTGGAGGAGCTCCCCGTGGTGGAGGCGGATCCCGAGCGCATGGTCCAGGTGGTGGGGAACCTCCTCTCCAACGCCTTCAAGTTCACGCCCCAGGGGGGGCGCATCCGGCTTGGGGCCCGGGGGGAGGGGGATGTCCTGGTCTTGGAGGTGGAGGACACCGGCCCCGGCATCCCCAAGGAGGAGCTCCCCAAGCTCTTCCAGCGCTACGCCCGGGCCAAGAACGCCGGCGCCCGTGGGGTTTCGGGCACCGGGCTTGGGCTTTATATCTCCAAGGCCATCGTGGAGGCCCACGGGGGGCGGATTGAGGTGGAGACGGAGGAGGGCAAGGGGAGCCTTTTCCGGGTTATCCTACCCCTATATGGCCCGCATCCTGCTGGTGGAGGATGAGCCCTTGGTGGCCCACACGGTGCGCCGCATCCTGGAGAGGGCCGGGCACCAGGTGGAGTGGGCGGCCTCGGGCCAGGCGGCGCTGGCGCGCTTGGGCGCCATGGCCTACGACCTGGTGCTGTGCGACCTGGTGATGCCGGGGGTTTCGGGCCTCGAGGTGATCCAGGAGGTAAAGCGCCTGGGCGGCCCGCCCGTCCTCGCCCTTTCCGCCAGCGTGTCCACCAAGAGCCAAGAGGAGGCGCTAAGGGCGGGGGCCAAGGCCTTTTTAGGCAAGCCCTTTGACGCCCAGACGCTTCTTTCCCTGGTGGAGAAGCTTCTGGATCGGGAGGGGGCCTGATACACTGGAAAGCCAAAGGGGGAAGGTATGCGGCGGCGGAGCTTCCTCAAAGCGGTGGGGGTAGGCTTAGCGGCAAGCCTCAGCTACACGGCCCATGCCCAGGCCCAGCCCCAGGTGCGCTGGCGGCTCGTTTCCAGCTATCCCAAGAGCCTGGACACCCTCTATGGCGGGGCGGAGGACCTGGCCAAGCGGGTTTTTGACCTCACGGGGGGCCGCTTCCAGATCCGGGTCTACCAGGCGGGGGAGATCGTTCCCGGGGGGCAGGTGCTGGACGCCGTGCAGCAGGGCACGGTGGAGGCGGGGCACACCTATGGGCCCTTCTATGTGGGCAAAAACCCCGCCCTGGCCTTTGACGGGGGGGTGCCTTTCGGCATGACCTACCGCCAGCACAACGCCTGGATGCTCTTCGGCGGGGGGCTTGAGCTTTTGCGGGAGGTGTACGCCGACTTCGGCGTCCTCCAGTTCCCTGGGGGAAACACGGGGGCCCAGATGGGGGGGTGGTTCCGCAAGGAGATCCGCACCCTGGCGGATCTAAAGGGCCTTCGGATGCGCATCCCTGGCCTCGGGGGCCTGGTCATGGGCCGGCTTGGGGTGGTGCCCCAGACCCTGGCCGCCGGGGACATCTACCCCGCCTTGGAACGGGGGGCCATTGACGCCACGGAGTTTTCCGGCCCCTACGACGACGAGAAACTAGGCTTTTACAAGGTGGCCCGCTATTACTACTATCCTTCCTTCTGGGAACCCTCGGCGCAGCTTTCCTTCCTGGTTGCCCAAAGGGAGTGGGCCCGCCTGCCCAAGGAGTTCCAGGAGGCCTTCCAGGTGGCGGCCCAGGAGGTCAACCTCACCATGATGGCCAAGTACGACGCCCAAAACCCGCCCGCCCTCCGCCGCCTCCTCGCCGCCGGGGTGCGCCTGAGGCGGTGGCCCACGGAGGTGATGAAGAAGGCCCTGGAGGAGGCGAGGGCGCTTTACGAGGAGCAGGCAGCCAAGGATGCCACCTATAAAAAGGTGTACACCGCCTACTGGGCCTTCCGGGAGGAGGCGTACCGCTGGTTCGCCGTGGCCGAGCTGGCCTACGAGACCTTTGCCTTCCCCACCCTCTAGTCCACCTTTTCTAGCCGCACGGCACTCACCTTGTACTCGGGGATGCGGCTAATGGGGTCCAGGGCGTCCAGGGTGAGGCGGTTGGCGGGGGCCTCGGCGAAGTGGAAGGGGGCGTAGACCACCCCTTCGGGGGTGCGCTCCGTCACCCAGGCCTTGGCGCGGATCCGGCCCCGGCGGCTCACCACGTAGATGGGCTCGCCATCCTGGAGGCCAAGCCTGGCGGCGTCCTTGGGGTTCACCTCCACCTTGAGCTCGGGGTACGCCTCCTGCAGGCGGCTATTGCGGCTAAGGGTTCCCCCGTGCCAGTGGAAGAGGACCCGGCCCGTGGAGAGGGTGAAGGGGTAGTCCTCCGAGGGGGGTTCCGCCGGGGGCGCGTAGGGGGCAGGGAAGAAGCGGGCCCGGCCCGAGGGGGTGTTGAAGCGCTCGCGGAAGAGCACCGCCTCCCCGGGGTGGTCCTCGTGGGGACAGGGCCAACGCACCCCTTCCTCCACCAGGCGGGCGTAGGTGATGCCCCCCATCAGCTCGGGGATGGCCTGGCGCACCTCCTCCCAGATGCCTTCCGGCCCCGGGTACACCCGCCAAGGCCGGCCCAGGGCTTGGGCCAGGCGCCGGCCCAGTTCCTGGGTAATCCACCAGTCGGGCCGGGCCTCCCCGGGCGGGTCAAGGAGCCTCCGCACCCGTTGCACCCGGCGGTCGGTGTTGGTGAAGGTGCCCTCCTTTTCCAGGAAGCTGGCGGCGGGAAGGACCACGTGGGCGAAGGGGGTGGTTTCGTTTTCCAGGATGTCTTGGACGATAAGGAAGGGGAGGCTGGCAAGCTTGGCCTTGAGGTGGTCCTGGTAGGGCTCGCTGGTCACGGGGTCCTCCCCGATGAGGTAGATGGCTTCCACCTCGGGGATGGCCTCAAAAACCTCGGTCATGCGCAGGCCGGGCTTGGGGTTGAGGGGCACGCCCCACAGGGCCTCAAAGCGTTTTCTGGCTGCTTCCTCCGCCACCTTGAGGTAGCCGGGGTAGACGTCGGGCAAGGCCCCCATATCCCCGGCCCCTTGCACGTTGTTCTGGCCCCTTAGGGGGTTCAGGCCCGCCCCCTCCTTGCCCACCTTGCCCGTCAGAAGGGCCAGGTTCACCAGGGCCTGGGCCGTGGCCGTGCCCTTGGTGTGCTGGGTGACCCCCATGGCCCAGTAGGCCCCGGCCCGCTCCGTGGTGGCGTAAAGCCGGGCAGCCAGGGCGATCTTCTCCCGCTCCACCCCGGTGATGGCCTCCGCCCTTTCCAGGGTGTATTCCTCCAAGGAGGCCTGCCACTCGGCGAACCCTTCCGTGCGGGCCTCCACGTAGGCCCGGTCCCAAAGGCCCGCCTCGAGGATGTACCGGGCCATGGCGTTCAGGAGGAACAGGTCCGTCCCGGGGCGGACCCTAAGCCACAAGGTGGCCGCCTCGGCCATGCCCGTGTAGCGGGGGTCCACCACGACCATCCTCGCCCCCTGGCGCACCCGCTTCTTGATCATGGCGGCGATCACCGGGTGGGTTTCCGTGGTGTTGGAGCCCACCACCAGGAAGAGGTCCGTTTTCCAGATATCCTCTAGGGGGTTCGTCATGCTAGCCCCACCCAAGGAGCGGGAAAGGGCGGCGGTGGAGGAGGAGTGGCAAAGCCGGGAGCAGTGGTCCACGTTGTGGGTGCCGAGAAGGGCCCGGGCCAGCTTCTGGGCCAAATAGACCTCCTCGTTGGTGGTCTTGGCCGAGGGGAAGACGGCGAGGCCTTCGGGGCCCTTGCGCCTTAGGGCCTCCAGGAGTTTTTCCGCAGCGAAGTCTAAGGCCTCTTCCCAGGTGGCCCTGCGGAAGGGGACGTTCCGGCTTTCCCGCACCATGGGGTAAAGGAGGCGCTTCTTAGAAAAGGGAAAGTCCAGACCAAACCGCCCCTTGACGCAAAGGGCCCCGTGGTTGGGCGGGATGTCCGGGGCCAGGACCCGGACGATCCGGCCCCCTTGGACCTCGGGCTCCACCTGGCAACCCACGCCGCAGTAGGGGCAAGTGGTGCGCATCACGCCACCTCCAGGGTCAGGGGCCGCAAGGCCCCCGTGGGGCAGACCTGCACGCAGTTGCCGCAGAAGACGCAAGGGGTTTCCGGCAAGGGGCGGCCCAGGGGGGTGGTGGGATGGGCCAGGAGGCCCCGGTCCTCGAGGGTGAGGGCGTACACCCCCATGATCCCGTCCCCGCAGGCGTCCACGCAGCGGCGGCAGTTGACGCACTTGGCGTAGTCCCGCAGGAAGAAGGGGTTGTCCTTCAAGGCTTCCCGATCTCCCCGCCCCGCCACCCCCGGCCAGCGGCCAGGCTCGGCCCCGTAGCGCTCCATGAGGGCGAGGAGCTCCGGTGCCTGGGAGAGGTCGGTGGTGAGGGCAAGCCACTCCAAAAGGGTTTTCCTTAGGCGCCGAAGGGCCTCGGTTTCCGTCCTCACCTCCATCCCCTCTTGGGCCAAGGTGGCGCAGGCGGGTTGCGGGCGCCCGTTCACCTCCACCAGGCAAAGGCGGCAGAGGCCCTTGGTTTCCGTGTGGGGGTGGTGGCAGAGGGTGGGTACCCGGGCCACCTGGAGCAAAAGGGTCCCTTCTTGGACCTCCACTTCCTTCCCATCTACCCTAAGCCGCACCTTCCACCTCCAAAAGGCTTTGGTAGGCCCAGGAAGCGGACTGGCCTAAGCCGCAGAGGCTTCCCTTGAGGGTTTCCGCCAGATCCCGGACCAGGGCGGGGTTCCGCTCGCGCCGCCGCACCATCTCCACCTGCACCGCCGTGCCCAAGGGGCAGGGGAAGCACTTGCCGCAGGACTCCTCCTTGAGGAAGTGGACCAGGCCCAGAAGCACCTCCCAGAGGTCCACGGCAGGGCCAAAGGCCACGATGGCCCCAGCCCCCAAGGGAAGCCGCTCTTTAAAGCGCAAGGGGAAGGCGAAGTCCCGGGTGAAGACCCCCGCCGCTCCCCCCAGGAGCACCGCTTGGAGTTCGCTTGGCTCCCTCCCAGCCCGGCGCAGGGCCTCCCCTAAGGGCGTGCCTAAGGGGAGCTCGTAAAGCCCAGGGTGGGCCACGTCCCCGCTTATGGAAAAGAGCTTGGGCTCGCGGGCGCGCCAGGTACCGGGACCTTCCCGGAGGATGAGGGGGAGGTTGGCCAGGGTTTCCACGTTCTGCACCAGGGTGGGCCTCCCCCAAAGCCCCTTTTCCCCGGGGAAGGGCGGCTTGAGCCGGGGCTCGGCCCGCTTGCCTTCCATGGACTCTAGAAGGGCGGTCTCCTCGCCGCAGATGTAGAGCCCGCCGCTTCGGAATACTTCCATGGGCACGGGGAGGAGGCCGGCCTCTTCCAGTTCGCCCAGGGCCTTTTGCAGGCTTTCCTGCGCTGCCTCAAACTCTTCCCGCACGTAGAGGTATACCCTTTCCGCCCCCACGGCCAAGGCGGCGAGGAGGGCGCCCTCTAGGACCAAGAAGGGGTGGTGTTCCAGGAGGAAGCGGTCCTTAAAGTTGCCGGGCTCGGACTCGTCGGCGTTCACCACCAGGTACTTGGGGGCGGCACCCCGGGCCACGGCCCGCATCTTCACGTGGGCGGGGAAGGCGGCCCCGCCCCGGCCCAAAAGCCCCGCCTCCTCCACGGCCCTTAGAACCCCTTCGGGGCTAGCCCCTCCCTGGAGGAGGGCCGCGAGGGCCTGGAGCCCTCCCAAGGCCCGGTACTGGGCCAGGGAGAGGATGGGTTCTGGGGGAAGGAGGTGCTTCCCGCGGCCCAGGTTGAAGGGGAGACGGAAGTCCCTAAAGGATACCAGGCGTCCCTGCCACTCCACGAAGCGCCCCTCCGGGGTGAAGCGGAGGTAGATGGGGGAGAGGGCCTCGAGGCCCAAAGGGGGGTAGCTCCCGTCCGCCCCAGCCCGTAGCCGGGCGAAATCCCGGGCCCGGGCCACGGGGTCGTCCACCAGGAGGCGGCCTTGGGGCAGGCCGCGGTACCGGGGGTAGTAGCGCACCACCCCCCACGCCTGGGCCAGGGGTACCCCGGCAAGCCGCGCCGCCTCGGCCACCTTTTCCTCGGTGAGGGGTAGCCGGGCGTCCAGGAGGGGGAGGAGGCTGGGGTTTTCCATGGTCTAAGCTTACGCCTAGAGGAGGTGGAGCCCGGGAAACCTTTGGAGGAGGGCCTTGCGGAAGCCCTCTAGGCCCGTTTCGGGCACCAAGGCCACCACCGCCCCGCCAAAGCCCGCCCCCGTGAGCTTGGCCCCGTAGGCCCCCGCCTGCAGGGCCGCCTCCACCAGGGTGTCCAGCTCGGGAAGGCTCACCTCGTAGTCCCGCGAGAGGGAACGGTGGCTTTGCACCATGAGTTCGCCAAAGGCCCGGGCGTCCCCCCGCCTCAGGGCCTCCACCCCCCGGAGCACCCTTAGGTTTTCGCTCACGATGTGCCGGGCCCGCTTGTCCAGGGGGGAGGGCAGGCTTTCCACCAGGCAAAGGTCCTGGACCTGGCGGAGCGAGGCCACCCCGAGGCGCCTGGCCGCTTCCTCCGCCTCCCGGCGCCTTTCGTTGTACCCGGCCTCGGCCAGGCGCCGCTTGAGCCCCAGGTCCAGGACCACCACGCGGCTTCCCGGGGGGAGGGGCAGGTTCTCGTAGGCCAGGGTCTTGGTGTCCAGGAAAAGGGCCTTGCCCACCTCGCCCAGGCTCGCCGCCATCTGGTCCATGAGGCCGCACCGGACCCCCACGTACGCCACCTCTGCCTTCTGCGCCAAGAGGGCCACCTCCAGGTCGCTCAGGGGCAGGCGGTAAAGGGCCCTAAGGGCCTTCAAGGCCGCCACCTCGAGGGCCGCCGAACTGGAAAGCCCGGCCCCCATGGGTACCTGGCTCTTCACGTAGAACCGGGCCCCGGGTACGGGGTGCCCCGCCTCCCTTAGGGCCCAGACCACGCCCAAAAGGTAGTCCAGAAAGTCCCCCTGGGGGCCGCTTTGGAGGGGCCTGGCGCGGAGTTCCTTGAGGTTTTCGCTATAGGCCTCCACCTTGCCCTCGGCCCGTCCCGCCTCCACCTGGGTGACGTAGGGAAGGGGCGTGGGCAGGACGTAACCCTCCTGGTAGTCCGTGTGCTCGCCGAGAAGGTTCACCCGGCCCGGGGCCTTGGCGCTGGCTTCGGGCAGGACGCCGAAGACTTCTTGATAGCCCATGCCCCTATTATGGGCAAAGGGCCTTTAGGTTGTGGTCCAGAAGGGCCAGGTAGGTGGGCACCTTGGCGTCCAGGGTGTCCGTGTAGAGGAGGGCTATCCGGGCCCCTAAGGCCTCCGCCAGGGCTTTTAGGCCGGTGCCCCGGAACTGGGGTTCGGCGAGGAGGAGCTTCACCCCTTCCCGCTTGGCCTTTTCCAGAAGGGCGAGGAAGCTTCGGCTCCCCACCTCCTGGGCCCCGCTGTCGCTTAGGGTGCCTACCACGATGAGGCCGTAGCGGCGGGCAAAGTAGCGGAAGGCGTCGTGCTGGGCCACCACCTTGACCCCTTTGAGGCCGCAGGCCTTAAAGGCTTGGTCCCGCCTTTCCACCTCCTTTTGGAAGCGGCGGAGGTTGGCCTCGTAGGTGGCCTTCCCCCCAGGGTCTAAGCGGGAAAGCTCCTTTGCGATGCGCTCGGCGTAGCGCAGGGCGTAGGTGGGGTCCAGCCAAAGGTGGGGGTCGCAGGGGCCGTGGTCATGGTCTTCCTGGGGGGACCCTCCCTCGCAGAGGAGGCCCGGCTGCCCTTCCCCTAGGAGGACCACCCGGGCCCCACGGGGGAGGAGGTTTTGCAGCTTGGGCAGGAAGGGTTCCAGGCCAAGGCCGTTGGCGAAAAGGATGCGGCTTTGGGATAGGGCCTTGGCCACGCTCGGCGTGGGTTCAAAGGTGTGGGGGTCGGCCCCCGGGGGCACCACGGCCACCACCTTTGCCCGCCCACTCCCCACCTGCCGCGCCAGGTCCTGGAGGATGGGGGTAGTGGCCGCCACCTGCACCTGGGCCAGGGCGGGGGCCACGAGGAAAAGGATCCATAGGCGCCACATATCAAGAATGATAAAGCAGTTTCACTAGAAACGCAACGCCCCCACCGCGGGCACCAAGGTATAATCGGCACAAATGGACCTCAAAGCCCTTCACAAACGGCACGTCCTCACCCCCTGGGTGGCCCAGGCTTCCCTGAGCCCGCCCTTGGTGGTGCGGGGCGAGGGGGTTTGGCTTTGGGATGCGGAGGGCCACCGCTACCTGGACCTTTCCGCAGGCCTCGTGGCGGTGAACCTGGGGCACGGCCACCCCAAGGTGGTGAAGGCCATCGCCGAGCAGGCGGCCACCCTGGCCTACGCCGCCCCCAGCCTCTTCCACGACAAGCGGGCCCTTCTCGCCAAGGCGCTTTCCGACCTCGCCCCCTGGCCGGAGGGGGCGAGGGTGTTCTTCACCCCCTCGGGGGCGGAGGCCAACGAGGACGCCATCAAGTTCGCCCGCCACCTCACGGGGCGCTTTAAGGTCCTGGCCGCCTACCGCTCCTTCCACGGGGCCACCCACGGGGCGGCGAGCCTCACGGGGGAGAACCGCCGCTTTCCCGCAGAGCCGGGCATCCCAGGGGTGGTGCACTTCTTCGCCCCGTACCCTTACCGGAGCCCTTTTTACACGGATGACCCCAAGGAGGAGGTGCAAAGGGCCTTGGACCACCTGGAAAGGGTCCTCCTCCACGAGGACCCCCACCGGGTGGCCGCCATCTTCCTGGAGCCCGTGGTGGGCTCCAACGGGGTCATCGTCTACCCCGAGGGGTACCTGGAGGGGGTGCGGGCCCTCTGCCAACGCTACGGCATCCTCCTGGTCTTTGACGAGGTGATGACGGGCTTCGGCCGGGTGGGGGCTGCCTTCGCCGCGGAGCGCCTTGGCGTGGTCCCCGATCTCATCACCTTCGCCAAGGGGGTAACCTCCGCCTACGTGCCCTTGGGCGGGGTCTTGGTGCGGGAGGGCCTGGCCCGGTACTTTGACGAGCATCCCCTCCCCACGGGGCACACCTACGCCGGCCACCCCCTGGCGGTGGCGGCGGGGCTTGCGGCGGTGGAGGCCTACCGGGAGGAAGGCCTCTTTGCGCGGGCCCTAACCCTGGAGGGCTTTTTCCGGGAGGCCCTCTTGGACCTCCAGGAAAAGCACCCCGTGGTGGGGGAGGTGCGGGGGCTTGGGGCCTTCTTCGGCCTGGAGCTGGTGCGGGACCGGGAAACCAAAGCGCCCCTTTCCCCCTGGCACGCTCCCTTTAGCCCCCCGATGCAGCGGCTTCTCCAAGGGCTGTTCCAGGAGGGTGTCTACATCCTCGCCAAGCACAACATCCTCCTCGTGGCCCCGCCCCTCACCATCCGGGAGGAGGAGTTCCTGGAAGGGGTAGAGCGGCTGTCCCGCGCCCTAAGGCGGGTGGAGGTGGAGGTCCTGGGGTAGGCTTTAGGGGTGCGGCGGCTTGCGGACCTCTACTCCTTTTTGGCGTCGCTAGAGGGAAAGCCCTATCCCTTTTACAAGGACCTCAGGGGCCTTTGGCAAGGGGAAGGCTTCGCCTTGCGCTTCGTCCACGTGCAGGGGGACCCCTTCGCAAGCCCCTCGGTCTTGGAGGTGCGCTACCCCAAGGAGGCCCTGGACCGCCTCCAGCTCTACAGCGGGGAGGCGGGGCGGGTGGCGGTGGAGGACTTTCTCCTAAGGAGCCTCAAGGGGCGGCTTAAAGCCCTCCCCCGGATTGGCGGCATGGGCCACTCGGGGGAGGTTCGGGTGGAGGTGGAAAGCCCCAAGGTCCTGAAGCGGGCCGGGGCCCACCTGGGGAAAGAAGGGCTTTTCCTCCGCTTCCGCCTGGGGCTTCCCGCCCAAGGGCGGCGCATCCTGGGCAAGGAGGCGGCGAGGCTTTTCCGGGCTCTTGCCGAGCACCTCCGGGGCTTTCTCCTGGAGCTGGACGAAAGGGCGCTCCTCCGCCAGGTCCACCAGGTGGAGGACTTCGCCCATATCCAGGAGAGGCTTCCCGAGCGGGGCCTCGTGGCCTTCGTGGGGGAGGGGAGCGTGCTTCCCCGGGAAAGCGGGGTGAGCCAGAGGCCCCTCGAGGGGGCCATCCCCTTCCAAAGCCCCCCGGGCCTCAAGGTGGCCTTCCGGGTACCCCACGCCGGGGAGGTCTTTGGCATGGGGCTTCCCCGGGGCCTCACCCTCATCACCGGCGGGGGGTTTCACGGGAAGACCACCCTCTTGGAGGCCTTGGTCCACGGGGTCTACCCCCATGTGCCCGGGGACGGGCGGGAGTGGGTGGTGACGGAAAGGTTGGCGCAACGGGTCCAGTCGGAGGACGGGAGGAGCGTCAGGGGCGTGGACTTGAGGCCCTTCGTCCACGACCTCCCCTTGGGCCAGGACACGGCCTTCTTCTCCACCGAGGACGCCTCGGGCTCCACCAGCCTGGCGGCGGCCATCCTCGAGGCCCTGGAGCTAGGCGCCCGCCTCCTCCTCCTGGACGAGGACACCTGCGCCACCAACCTCCTGGTGCGGGATGCCCGCATGCAGGCCCTGGTGCGGCGGGAAACCCTCACCCCCCTCCTGGACCGGGTGGCGGACCTCAAGGCCCTAGGGGTGAGCCTGGTCCTGGTGGTGGGGGGTGTGGGGGACTACTTGGAGCTGGCGGACACCGTGGTTCTCATGGAGGCGTACCGGGCGAGGGAGGCCACGGAGGAGGCCCGGGCCGTGGCGGAGGCCCACCCCACGGGCCGCACCTTCGGCGAGCCCCGCTACCCTCTGGCCGTGCGCCCTCGGATCCCCTTGCCCGAAAGCTTTGACCCCAGGCGGGGGCGGAAGGCCCGGGTCAAGGGGCGGGGCCTGAGGGAGCTCGTCTACGGGGAAGGGGTGGTGGACCTCTCCGCCCTGGACCTCTTTGAGAACGGCCAGGTGCGGGCCATCGGCGCCTTTTTCCAGCGCCTCCTGCGCTTGGCGGACGGCAAAACCCCCTTGAGGGCCCTGGTGGAGCGGGCGTTGGAGGTGGAAGACCTCTTTCCCCTAGAGGAGGCCCCGGAACTCGCCGCCCTCCGCCCCCTGGACCTCGGGGCAGCAGTGAACCGGCTCAGGGCCCTGGAGGTGCGCTAGCCCTCCCAGGGGTGGTAGAGGGCGGGCCTCCGGGCGCTTGCGGGAAGCCCTTCCCCTTCCAGGAAGGCCTGGGCGTAGAGCCGGGCGAGCTCGGGGAAGGGCGCCTCCCCCACCTGGGAGAGGGCGTGGACGGCCACGGCGTCCGCCAGGCGCCTTAGCGCCTCCTTGGCGTACCAGGGGCCTTCCTCGGCCAGGCGCCCGAGGGCCTTTTCCGCATAGGCCAGGGCCAGAGGGGTTTCCTTCAGCGCCTCCAAGAGGGGCTCGTGGGCCTTTTTCTTGGCGATGGCCTCCGCCATGTCCAGGGCCTGGATGTTGGCGGGGCCTTCCCAAATGGGGGTGATGAGGGCCTCCCGGTGCCAGCGGGCAAGCCCGTAGTCTTCCAAGAAGCCGATGCCGCCAAAAAGCTCCATGGCAAGGGCAGTGAGGGCGGTGCCGTGCTCCGCCGTGCGCCCCTTGGCCAGGTGGGAGAGGAGGCGGGCGTAGTGGTAGGAGGGCGAATAGGGGGGGCTTTCCTCCCAGGCCCGGTCAAAGGCAGCCACGGCGAAAAAGGCCAGGGCCGTGCCCCCCACCTGTCTGAGGCGCATCTCCAGGAGGTCGCGCTCCACCAGGGGGTGCTCCACCAGTTTCCGGCCGAAGGCGGTGCGGCGCCCCACCCGGAAGAGGGCCTCCAGGTGGGCCTTCTTGGCGATGCCCATGGCGGCCACGGCGTTGGCCAGGCGGGCTACCGTGAGGGTTTCCAGGGTGTAGTAGATGCCTTCCTCCAGCCTGCCGATGGGGTAGGCCAGGCTCCCCTCCAGTTCCACCTCCCCCGAGGCCACGGCCCGGGTGGCGAGCTTTTCCTTGAAGCGGCGCACGCGGAAGTTGAGCCTCCCTTCCACCTCCCGGGGGAGGAGGAAGAGGCCAAGCCCCTTGGGGCCCTCGGGGGCTCCCTCGGGCCTCGCCGTGACCAGGGCGTAGTCCGCTAGGCCCGCCCCCGAGGCGAAGTACTTATCCCCCTGGTAGAGGCGGAAGGCGCCTCCTTCCCGCCGGGCCAGGGTGCGGTTTGCCCCCAGGTCGCTTCCTCCCTGGATCTCCGTCATCCAGGTGGCCCCGTAGGCTGGGCCGTAGAGGAGTTCCCGCTTTACCCCCTCGTGCTCGGGGGCGTACTTGTGGAGGGCGTAGGCCACCTGGTGGGTGATGGTGAGGATGCAGTAAAGCCCCCCGTCCGCCAGGAGGTAGCCCAGGGCGTAGTGGAGGGGCCAGCCCCTGCCCTCGTAGGCGGGGCGGATCATGGGGCGGAGCTTTTCCAGAAGCGCCCTTTGGGCGGGGGAGAGGAGGGCGCGGTCCAGGCGGTTTCCGTCCAGGTCGTGCATGAGGAGGCGGGGGTGGGCCTCCTGGTCCACGTGGTGGGCCACCTCCAAGACCTCCTCCCCCACGAGCCGGCCGAAGGCGGAAAGCTCTTCCCGGGGCAGGCCCGGGAAGAAGGTGTCTAGAATTGCTTTTAGATCCGGGTCCAAAGCATAGTGGTCCTCGCCTTGGCTATAAAAGAGGGCTTTCATGGCTTCCTCCGCCCCCAGGCTACCCCTGGCCCGCCTCGAGGTCAAGGTGGCTCGGTTTACGATCAAATAGTTTGTTGTGAAATAGTCTTAGCTCATGGTCTTTGAGGTCCAGGGCCGAATCTGGCGGTTGCAGCGGGCGCTCCGCGAGGAGGCGGAACGGGGCCTGAAGGGGCTTGGGGGCCTCGAGGCCTGGCTTTTGCGCGTCCTCAAGCACCACCCCTACCCCTCGGAGGCTGCCCGGCGCATGGGCCTACCCTTGCCCACCGTGAGCCACATGCTCCGCCGCCTGGAGAGCGCAGGCTTCGTGGCCCGGGCCCTAGACGAAAAGGACCTGCGCCGCTTTGCCTTCCGCCTCACCCCCAAAGGGGAGGAGGCCCTGGCCCAGGCGGAGGCCCTCATGGAAGAGGCCCTGCGGAAGTGCCTTTCCAGGCTTTCCCCGGAGGAGGTCCAGGAACTTTTGAGGCTCTTGGCGAAACTGGAGGAAGCATGAACCCCACACCGCAAGAAATCCGGTACACCATGGTGGGCATCTTTCTTGGGATGTTCCTGGCCGCCTTGGACCAGACCATCGTTTCCACCGCCATGCCCCGCATCGTAGGGGAACTTAAGGGGGCGGAGTACTACGCCTGGGTCACCACCAGCTACCTCCTCACCTCCACGGTGGCCGCCCCCATCTTCGGCCGCCTCACGGAGCTTTTCTCCCGCAAGGCCATCCTCCTTTGGGCGGTGGGGCTTTTCCTCCTGGGCTCGGCCCTTTCCGGCCTTTCCCAAAACATGGCCGAGCTCATCCTCTTCCGCGGCCTACAGGGGGTGGGGGGTGGGGCGCTTTTCGCCCTGGCCCTCACCACCATCGCCGTCTTTTTCCCGCCCCGGGAGCGGGGGAGGCTGGCGGGGGCCTTTGGGGCCATCTTCGGGCTTTCCTCGGCGGTGGGGCCTTGGCTGGGTGGGCTTCTGACGGACCACCTCTCCTGGTGTTGGGTCTTCTACATCAACATGCCCGTGGGGGCGGTGGCCCTTTGGTTCATCCTCCGGTACATGCCCCGGCTCAGGCCCCTTCACCGGGAGCCCTTTGATTTTCTGGGGGCTATCCTTCTCGCCCTCTGGACCGTGCCCCTCATGCTCGCCTTCTCCTGGGGCGGGAGCACTTACCCTTGGGGAAGCCCGGTGATCTTGGGCCTTTTCGCCCTGGCCGTGCTCGGGCTTGGGGCCTGGGTGTACGCCGAGCTCCGGTTGCCGCACCCCCTCTTTGACCTCTCCGTCTTCCGTATCCCCACCTTTTCCCTTTCGGCTCTGGCTGCCTTTTTTTACGGCCCCGCTTTCCTTGGGGCCGTGGCCTTCCTGCCCCTCTACCTGCAGGTGGTGAAGGGGGTTTCCGCTAGCCAAAGCGGGGTCACGGTCCTGCCCCTAACCCTTGGGGTCATGGTGGGGAGCATCGGCGGGGGGCAGCTGGTGGCCCGCCTGGGGCGGTACAAGGCCATCCTCTTGGGAAGCGCCCTCTTCCTTTTCGCCCTCTTCCTCGCCCTGCACTTCGTCTTGGAGGTGGGCACACCCCTCTACCTCGTCATCGCCCTCTTCTTCCTGTTGGGCCTGGGCCTGGGTCCGGCGCAGAGCGTCCTGAACATCGTGGCGCAAAGCGATCTCCCCAAGGAGCGCCTGGGAAGCGGGACCAGCATGGTGCAGTTCACCCGGCAGATCGGGTCCACCATGGGCATCGCCCTTTTGGGCACCATCCTGGCGGGAAGCCTTTCGGACCACCTCAAGGCCGCTTTCCCTGGGGGGGGTACCCCCGCCATGGCCCGGGCGGGGGAGGGGATGGCCTTGGACCTGGACCGGGAGTTTGCCCGCCTAAAGGACCTCCTTCCTCGGGCGCTTGCGGGCGATACCGCCGCCTACGGGGCGCTTCTCCAAGACCCCTTCCTCCCCGAGGCGTTTAAGAAGACCCTGGAACCGGGGGGGCTTCCCGCCCGCTTCGCCCGGCTTCGGGCGGAGGCGGAAAGGGCCCTAGGGGGGGACGAGGCCGCTCGGCAGGCCCTCCTCCAGGACAAGACGCTTCCCCAGGAGCTTAAGGGGCTTCTCCTCCCGGGGGGGCTTGTCCGGGGAACCTTGGACCTCCTCGCCCGGGCTTGGGAGGGGGACGGGGCGGCCCGGCAGGCCCTCCGTTCCAGCCCCCTGGCTCCGGCCCTCGAGGGGCTTCTCGCCTCCCCGCCGCCCCCCGCCCTGCGGCCAAGGGTCCTGGCCCAGGTGGAGGCCAGGCTCCAGGGGGAGGCGGTGCGCCTCCAGGCCCAGGTCCTGGAGGCCCTGAAGCGGGCGGAAGGGGAGGCCCTTCAGGCGGCTAGCCAGAGGGTCTTGGCGGAGCTCGCTACCCTCGAGGCCCGGGTGAAGGGGGCGCTCATGGAAGGCATCGTGGCGGCCCTGAAGCGGATCTTCCTCTTTGGGGCGGGCTTCGTGGCCCTGGCCTTCGCGGCGGTCCTCTTCTTGCCCGACCGGGAGCTTGCGGGCCGCATGGCCCAGGCCTCGCTAAAGTGAAGGGGTGGAGGGGCTTTACCTGGTTTTGGGCGAGGGGCTTTCCGAGGAGGCCAACCGCCTGGCCCAGGGGCTGGCGCGGGCCCTCCTGCGAAACCCCCCGCCCGGGCTCTTGGAGGCGGTGCCCGCCTACGCCACCCTCTACCTGGAGTACGATCCAAGGAAGCTTTCCCGAAGGGCGCTTCTTGGCCTTCTAAAGGCCTTGCCCCCGGTGGGGGAAGGGGAGGGGAGGGTGGTGGAGGTCCCCGTGCGCTACGATGGGGAGGACCTCCTGGAGGTGGCAAGCCGCACGGGGCTTCCGGTGGACGGGGTGAAGAAGCGCCACCAGGCCCCCCTTTACCGGGTGTACGCCCTGGGCTTCACCCCAGGTTTTCCCTTCCTGGCCCCGGTGGACCCGGCCTTGCGCCTTCCCCGCCGCCCCCACCCGAGGCCCCGGGTGCCCGCCCACAGCGTGGCCATGGCCGGGGCCCAGACGGGCATCTACCCCTTACCCTCCCCGGGGGGATGGCACCTTCTGGGCACGGCTTTGGTGGCGGTTTATGATCCCCACCGGGAGAGGCCCTTCCTCCTGGGGCCCGGGGACCGGGTGCGGTTTGTGGAAGGGGAGGGTACCCCTCCCCCGGAGCCCGCGCCCTTGGAGCTTTTGCCCGAGGCGCCCCCCCTTCCCGCCCTACGGGTGGAGGAGCCCGGGCTTTTGGACCTGTTGGTGGACGGGGGCCGGTTCCTTGCGGGGCATCTGGGCCTTGCCCGCTCAGGGCCCCTGGACCGCTATTCCGCAAGCCTAGCCAACCGGCTCGTGGGCAACCCGGAAGGGGCGCCCCTTCTGGAGTTCGCCTACAAGGGGCCGGTGCTCACCGCCCTCAGGGACCTGGTGGCGGCCTTTGCCGGGTATGGTTTCGTGGCCCTCCTGGAGGGGGAGGAGGTCCTTCCGGGGCAGAGCTTCTTGTGGCGGAAGGGGAAGGTCCTCCGCTTCCTGCCCAAGGGCAAAGGGGTGCGGGCCTACCTGGCGGTGGCGGGGGGCTTTCAGGCCCGCCCTTTCCTGGGTTCCGTCTCCCCCGACCTGCGGGGGCGGGTGGGCCGGCCCCTCAGGTCGGGGGAGGTGCTCGGTGTAGGGGAGGTGCGGCCCGTTCGCCCGGGGCGGGCTTTCCCCTTGCGGCCCTTGCCGGAGCCCTTTCGGGTCCGCCTGAGGCCCGGCCCAGACTTCCGTGGGGAGGCCCTTCGGGCCTTCCTCGCGGGCTCCTTCCGCGTGGCCCGGGCGGACCGCATGGGGGTGGAGCTTCTGGGCCTCGAGGTCCCGGGCGGGGAGGGGCTTTCCAAGGCCACGCCCCTGGGCGGGGTCCAGGTGCCTCCTTCGGGGCGCCCCCTTATCCTTCTGGCGGACAAGGGAAGCCTAGGGGGCTACGCTCTCCCGGTGCGGGTGGCGGCGGAGGACCTCTGGCTCTTGGGGCAGGCTTGGCCTGGAGCAGAGATTTGGTTCACGTGGCCGGATAATCGTGAAAACCATCACATAAAGCTTCCCTGGCCCCTCTAAGAAGGAAAAGCCTACACCGCCTCCACCACCACAGCAATGCCCTGGCCCACGCCGATGCACATGGTGGCGAGGCCAAACTGGACCCTCCGCCTCCGCATCTCATGGACCAGGGTGGTGAGGATGCGGGCCCCCGAGGCCCCCAAGGGGTGGCCCAGGGCGATGGCCCCCCCGTTGGGGTTGAGGCGGGGGTCCTCCATGTCTAGGCCCCACTCCCGCAAGACCGCCAGGGCCTGGGCGGCGAAGGCTTCGTTGAGCTCAATGAGTCCGATATCGGAAAGGGTAAGCCCCGCCCGCTCCAGGGCCTTCCGCGTGGCGGGCACGGGCCCGATGCCCATGATCCTCGGGGGTACCCCCGCCACGGCCATGCTCCGGATGCGGGCGAGGGGCCTGAGGCCATGGGCCTTGGCGTAGTCATCGGAGACCAGGAGGACCGCCGCCGCCCCGTCGTTTAGGGGGCTGCTGTTCCCCGCCGTCACCGTGCCCCCCTCCCGGAAGACGGGCCTGAGGCTCCCAAGCTTCTCCAGGGACGTGTCCCGCCGGGGCCCCTCGTCCACCGCCACCACCCCCTCCTCCTTGCCCCGCCGCACGGGGATGGGGACCACCTCCTCTGGGAAGCGCCCCTCGTCCCAGGCCCGCACCGCCTTCCCGTGGGAGAGGAGGGCGAAGCGGTCCTGCTCCTCCCGGGGGATGCCATAGAGTTCCGCCAGGTTCTCCGCCGTCTCCCCCATGCTCTCGGTGCCGTAGAGGGCCTGCATCCTGGGGTTGACGAGGCGCCAGCCCAGGGTGGTGTCGTACATCACCTGGTTGCCGGTGGGGAAGGGCTTTTCGCTCTTGGGCACCACGAAGGGGGCGCGGGACATGGACTCCACCCCGCTTCCCACATAGACCTTCCCCTCCCCGGCCCAGAGGGCCCGGGCGGCCTGGGCCACGGCCTCCAGGCCGGAGCCGCAGAGGCGGTTGACGGTGCAGCCCGCCACCTCCACGGGGAAGCCGGCGAGGAGGAGGGCCATGCGGGCCACGTTGCGGTTGTCCTCGCCGGCTTGGTTGGCGCAGCCGGCGTAGACGTCCTCCACCTCCTCCTTGGGGACGCCGGAGCGCTCCATGAGGGCGTGGAGGACGTGGGCTAGAAGGTCGTCGGGGCGCACGGAGGAGAGGGCTCCCCCGTGCTTGCCGATGGGGCTTCGCACCGCTTCCACAATCCAGGCTTCGGGCATAGGGGCCTCCTTACCGAACGGTCGGTAGTAGCTTAGCGGATCTGGGCCTTGGGGTCAAGCGATGAGGAGAAGAAAAGCACGAGCAGGTGTAATCGTGAAACTTATCGCAAACCAAGGAGGAGCCCCTCCACCGCCTCCCACGCCTCCACAGGCCGCGCACACACACCCCGCCGGCAAAGGTAAGCCTTCCCTGGTTCCCGCCCTTCCAAAGCCGGCAAGGCCCCGGTGGGCCCCAAAACGATCTGGGTCAGGGGCAGAAACGCCCCCTTGGCCCGCTCGGCCATGGGGGAGGGTAGGGGTAGGGCCAGCTCAGAACCCCGCTCCAAGAGGGCTTTCGCCAGGAGCATCCCAGGCAGCGCCTGGGGGTACCGGCGGAGCCAGTGGGCCTTCGCGGCCAAGAGGCTTTCCGCCCGCTCCCAATAGTCGCCATAGAAGATGGCCCCAAGCCGGAAGAAGGCTTCTGCCAGCGCGCTTTCCCCCGAAGGAAGCGTGGCTTCTTCCACCTCCGCCGCCGGAAGGGGAAGCTTGGGGGAGACCCCGCCCTGGATGAAAGCCTCCCAGGCGGATTCGGCTACCTCTCGGGCGTGGGCCAGGTAGGGCCACTCCCCCGTGGCGGCGTATAACTCCAGAAGGGCCAAGGCAGCAAAGCTCTGATCGGTCAAAAAGGCCTCCCCGCCCAGCGCCCCAGCCCGCCAGACGTGGCGGAGAAGCGGGCCTCGGCGCATGCTGCCGAGGAGAAAATGGGCCCCCTTGCGGGCCGCTTCCAGGTAGCGGCTTTCCCCCAGGAGCCTACCCCCCTCTGCCAAGGCCCGCACCGCCAGGGCTGACCAGTCGGCCAGGACCTTGTCGTCCAGGGCGGGGGGCCTGCGCTTCCTGCGGGCGGCGAGGAGCTTTCGGCGTACCCGCTCCCGCCAGGAGGTAAAGGCTTCCCCCAGCTCCTCCGCCACCGTTTCCTCCCCCCAGGCGGTGAGGACAGAGCGCCCTCCAAGGTCCTCCCCCAAGGTGAAGTACCGCCGGGCCAAGGGAAAGTCCTCCCCCAGGGCCTCGGCCAGCTCGGCCTCGGTCCAGGTGTAGTACCGCCCTTCTTCTCCCTCGCTCTCCGCATCCAAAGCGGTGTAAAACCCTCCCTCCTTATCCTGCATGGAGAGGAGCCAGTCCAAGGTTTCCCGGGCCACCCGCAGGAAGAGGGGGTCGCCGAAGACCTTGTAGGCTCCCAGGTAAACGCGGGCTAGGAGGGCGTTATCGTAGAGCATCTTTTCAAAATGAGGCACCCGCCAGAAGCGGTCCACGCTGTAGCGGTGGAACCCCCCGCCCACCTGATCGTACAGGCCCCCGAGGGCCATGGCCCGCAGGGTGCGAGGGAGGAAGGCCTTGGCCTTCTCCTCCCCCTCCCAGGCCCGGGCCAAGAGGTAGAGGAGGAGGGTGCCCTGGGGGAACTTGGGGGCAGGGAGGAAGCCGCCCCACGCCGGGTCAAAGGCTTGGGAAAGGGCCTCGAGGGCCTCCCGCTCCGCCCCCTCCGGCACGGGGCCTGGGGGCGGGGTGAGGCTTCGCCAAAGGGCCTGGGCCAGGCCCTCCGCCTCCACTAGGAGGGCTTCCCGCTTCTCCCGCCAAGCCCTGGCCACGCCCAAAAGCACCCGCTGGAAGCCGGGCAGCCCCATCCGGTCCTCCTTGGGGAAATAGGTGCCCCCGAAGAAGGGTTTCCCCTCGGGGGTGAGGAAGAGGCTCATGGGCCACCCTCCTTGCCCCGTGAGGCTCACCAGGGCCCGCATGTAGGCGGCGTCCACGTCGGGACGCTCCTCCCGGTCCACCTTGACGGGTACGAAGTGGGCGTTGAGGAGGGCTGCCACCTCCTCATCCTGGAAAGACTCCCGGTGCATCACATGGCACCAGTGGCAGGCAGCGTAGCCCACAGAGAGGAAGATGGGCTTGTCCTCGGCCTGCGCCTTCTGGAAGGCTTCCTCGCCAAAAGGGTACCAGTCCACGGGGTCCTGGGCGTGGGCGAGGAGGTAGGGGCTTCGGGCATCCTTAAGCCGGTTCGCCATCCCCCTAAGCCTAGCCTCCTAGGGGAAAGCTTCCCCGGCCGTCCTTACAATAGGGGCGTGTTGCTCTTAGGCCGGGACCTGGACGCGCGCCTTTTAGCTTGGCTCGCCGAGGACCTAGGGCATGGGGACCTGACGAGCGCCCTGGCGGTGGAGGAGGGCCTCTTGGGGGAAGCGGTGATCGTGGCCAAGGCGGAGGGCATCCTCGCTGGCCTGCCCGTGGCGGAGCGGGTCTTTCACCTGGCGAACCCCGAGGTGCGCTTCGTGGCCAAGGTGGCGGAGGGAAGCCCCGTGGCCCCGGGGGACGAGGTGGCCCGCCTCGAGGGCCCCTTGCGGGGGATCCTGGCGGGGGAGCGCCTGGCCCTTAACCTCCTCCAGAGGCTTTCCGGCATCGCCACCCTCACCCGGGCCTACGTGGAGGCCCTAAGGGGGACCCGGGCCCAGGTCCTGGACACGCGCAAGACCACCCCGGGCCTGCGGGACCTGGAAAAGTACGCCGTGCGGGTGGGCGGGGGGCGGAACCACCGGTTTGGCCTCTTTGACGGCATCCTCCTCAAGGAGAACCACATCCGGGCCGCGGGCGGGGTGGGGGAGGCGGTGCGCCGGGCCAAGGAGGGCGGCCCCCATTACCTCAAGGTGGAGGTGGAGGTGACGAACCTGGAAGAGCTGGAGGAGGCTCTGGCCGCGGGGGCCGACCTCATCCTCCTGGACAACTTTCCCCCCGAGGCCATCCGCGAGGCGGTGCGCCGGGTGGGGGGGCGGGTGCCCCTGGAGGCGAGCGGCAACATGACCCTGGAAAGGGCCCGTATGGCGGCGGAAGCCGGGGTGGACTACGTGAGCGTGGGGGCCCTTACCCATTCGGCCAGGGCGCTGGACCTTTCCCTCCTGGTGGTGCGGCCCTGAATGCGCTAGCATGGGGCCGAGGCCAGGGGCTAGAGACCCCAACCCAAGGACGATGGAAAAGGAAGCGTTCATCCAAGAGGTCAGGAGGCTCAAAGCCGAGCGGCAGGCGGTCATCCTCGCCCACTCCTACCAGCTTCCCGAGGTACAGGAGGTGGCAGACTTCGTGGGGGACTCCTTGGGCCTAGCCCGGGAGGCCCAGCGCACCCGGGCCAAGGTCATCGTCTTCTGCGGGGTCCACTTCATGGCGGAGACCGCCGCCATCCTGAACCCGGAAAAGACCGTGCTCCTGCCGGACCTCGAGGCCGGCTGCTCCCTGGCGGACAGCATCCGCCCCGAGGACGTCCTCGCCTGGAAGGCGAAGCACCCCGATGGCCTGGTGGTGGCCTACGTGAACACCAAGGCCGAGGTGAAGGCCCTGGCCGACGTGTGCGTCACCAGCGCCAATGCGGTGGAGGTGGTCTCCCGCCTTCCCCAGGACCGGCCCATCTACTTCGTCCCGGACATGTTCCTGGGGGCCCACGTGGCCCGCATGACCGGGCGGAAGCTGGACCTCTTCCCCGGGGAGTGCCACGTGCACGCCGGCATCCGGGAGGAGCATCTGAAGGCGCTTTTGGAAACCCATCCCGATGCGGAGTTCCTGATCCATCCCGAGTGCGGATGCGGCACGGGCTGCCTCTACCTCAAGCCCGATGCCAAGATGCTCTCCACGGAGGGCATGGTGCGCTACGCCAAGGCCGCCGAGCGCCGAACCTTCGTGGTGGCCACGGAGGTGGGCATCCTCCACCGCCTGGAGAAGGAGGCCCCGGGCAAGGCCTTCTTTCCCGTGAAGCCGGACGCCGTCTGCGAGTACATGAAGCGGATTACCCTGGAAAAGGTATACCTTTCCCTCAAGGAGATGCGCCACGTGGTGCGGGTACCCGAGGAGGTGGCCAGGAAGGCCCGGCGGGCCCTCGAGGCCATGGTGGCCGTGGGGTGATGGGGCGCCTTTCGGTGGACCTCCTCGTCCTCGGGGCCGGGGTGGCGGGGGTATACGCCGCCCTGGCCGCCGAGGCCCGGGGCGCCAAGGTCCTCCTCCTGAGCAAGGACCCCTTGCCCTCGGGCTCCACCCCTTGGGCCCAAGGGGGGATCGCCTTCCCCCTGGACGAGGCCGACCTGGAAGCCCACCTGCAGGACACCCTGCGCGCCGGGCGGGGCCTGGTGGAGGAAAGGGTAGCCCGCGCCATCCTGGCGGAGGCCCCCCGCCACCTGGCGCGGCTTAGGGCCTTTGGGCTTCCCTTTCACCCCGAGCCCACCCGGGAAGGGGGGCACTCCCGGCCCCGGGTGCGCCACCTGGGAGGGGACCAAAGCGGCCTCCTCCTCCTCCGGGGGCTCCTCGCCCGGCTCCAAAGCCCCATCCTCCAGGGCACCATGGCGGCAAGCCTCCTCCTCGCCCAAGGACGGGTGGCAGGGGTCTTGGCCCTTTCCCCGGAAGGCCCCCTGGAGGTGCGGGCCGGGGCGGTGCTCCTCGCCACCGGGGGGCTTGGGCGGCTTTTCCCCCTGACCACCAACCCAGAAGGGGCCACGGGGGACGGGATGGCCCTGGCCCTGCGGGCGGGGGCAGCCCTGAGGGACCTGGAGTTCGTCCAGTTCCACCCCACCGCCCTCCCCAACGGGGCCCTCGTCTCCGAGGCTTGCCGAGGGGAAGGGGCCATCCTCCTCAACGCCCGCGGGGAGCGTTTCATGGAGCGGTACGATCCCCTCTTGGAGCTCGCCCCCCGGGACGTGGTGGCCCGGGCGGTCCACCGGGAGCGGGAGGCCACGGGAGGGGTTTTCCTGGACCTACGGCCCGTCCCGAACCTGGAAACCCGCTTCCCCACGGTGGTGGCCCAGGCCCGGGCCCTGGGGTTTGACCCCCTGAAGGAGCCCATCCCCGTTGCCCCAGCGGCCCACTACGCCATGGGCGGGGTGAAGACGGACCTTTTTGGCTACACCGGCATCCCCGGGCTCTACGCCGCCGGGGAGGTGGCCTCCACGGGGTTCCACGGGGCGAACCGCCTGGCCTCCAACAGCCTCTTGGAGGGCCTCGTCATGGGGGAACGGGCGGCTCTGGCGGCCCTGGAGGACCTGGCCTTCCCCCAAGGAGCCGAGCCCTTGCCCTCCCTAGCGGCGGATCCCGAAGCCCTGCTGGCCCTCAAGGCTTGGATGGAAAGGGCCGCTGGGGTGCTTCGCTCGGGGAAGCGCCTGGAGGAAGCCCTGCGGTTCGCCGAGGGGCTTCCCCTAAGGGAGGTGGCGCCGGAGAGGGCCATTCGGCCCTCCCTCGAGGCTGCCCACCAAGTCCTCCTCGCCCGCCTCCTCCTGCGCATGGCCCTCCTGCGGGAGGAAAGCCGGGGCGCCCACTTCCGCGAGGATTTCCCTCAGGAAGCGGAGGAAGCCTACCACCTGGAAGCCCGGGGAGAAGGTATCCGGCGGGTACCCCTTGGGATAGAATGAAGGTGGAGGTCCCTTATGAAAGGCCACCCCGAAGTGATTCAAAGCCTGCAGGAAAGGCTTTCCGAGGAGCTCGCCGCCATCCTGCAATACATGGTCCATGCGGAAATGGCGGAAAATTGGGGCTTCAAGGCCCTTGCCCGCCACCTCAAGGCCCACGCCATCACGGAGATGCGCCACGCCGAGAAGCACATTGAGCGCATCCTCTTCCTGGAAGGCTTCCCCGAGGTAAGCCGCATCGGGGAGATCCGCATCGGCAAGAACGTGGAGGAAATCCTCTTCCGGGACTACGAAGGGGAAGTGATGGCGGTCAAGGGCTACAACGAAACCATGAACCTGGCCCAGTCCTTGGGGGACAACGGCACCCGGGACATGGTGGCGGAGATCCTCAAGGACGAGGAGGCCCACGTGGACTGGTTGGAAACCCAGCGGGAACTAAAGGAGCAGATGGGCCTCGCCAACTACCTGCAGTACCTAGCGGGGGAAGCGGACTAGGCCACCGGGGCCTTCAGGTTTTTGCGGGCCCAGCGGTCAATGGCGGCGATGACCGCCTCCAGCTCCCGCCCCGCCTCTGTGAGGCTGTAGCGGGTCCTAGGGGGCATGTGGGACTCCACCCGCTTTTCCACAAGCCCTAGGGACACCAGGTGTTCTAGGCGCTGGGAAAGGGTGGCGGGGTTCACGCCGCCGATGGCCCGGGAAAGCTCGTTGAAGCCCTTGGGGCCTTCCAGGAGGGCCCGGATGATGTGCAGGGTCCACTTCTCCTGGAGGAGGTTGAGGGCCGCGTAAACCGGGCAGTAGGCCGCCTCGTGCTCGGCCATGGGACCATTGTACCACGGGGGCTTTGGGCGGCGTTTTCCCCTGTTTCCAAGCGTAAAAGCGGGAGCCGGGGGTAGCCCCCTTGCCGTTCCCGCTCCCCGTGTGGAAACATGGAAAGCGAAGGAGGCAGGTATGGAGATCACGCTTTCCGTGCTGAAAGCGGATATCGGCTCCGTGGGGGGGCACACCTTACCGAGCCAGCGGGTTCTCTCCCGGGTACAGGAAGTGGTGCGGGAGGCGGTGGGCAAGCTTCTTCTGGACGCCTACGTCTTTCACATCGGGGACGACATCGTCCTCCTCCTAAGCCACACCCATGGCCCCCGCCACCCCGAGGTCCACGGCCTCGCTTGGAAAGCCTTCCAAGAAGGGACGCGGGTGGCCAAGGAGGAGGGGCTTTATGGGGCGGGGCAGGACCTCCTGAAAGACGCCTTCACCGGTAACCTCCACGGCCTGGGCCCCCAGGTGGCGGAGATGCGGTTTACAGAGCGCCCCTCCGAGCCCTTCGTGGTGCTGGCGGCGGACAAGACCGAGCCGGGGGCCTTCAACCTGCCCCTCTACCTGGCCTTCGCCGACCCCATGTACTCCTCGGGCCTCCTCCTGTCCCCAGACCTGCGGCCAGGCTTCCGCTTCCGCATCATGGACCTGGCCCAGACGGAACGGGACAGCTACATCACCCTGGACGCCCCCGAGCGCCTTTACGATATCGCCACCCTCCTTCGCGACCCCCACCGCTTCGCCGTAGAGTCCATCTGGTCCCGCAGGTACGGGGAGATCGCCGCCGTGGTGAGCACCACGAGGCTAAGGAACATCGCCGGCCGCTACGTGGGCAAGGACGACCCCGTGGCCCTCATCCGCACCCAGAAGATCTTCCCCGCCACCGAGGAGCTTGGCCCCCCCTTCGCCCTGGCCCCCTTTGTGGCCGGGGACACCCGGGGAAGCCACCACCTGCCCCTCATGCCCGTGAAGGCCAACACCCCGGCCTCCACCTTCTTCTGCGTGCCCATGGTTTCTGGCCTCGCCTTCTCCCTAAAGGAAGGGCGGTTTTCCGAGCCCGTGGACCTTTTCGCCGACCCCGTGTGGGATGCGGTGCGGGCCAAGGTGGTGGAAAAGGCCCAGGAGATGCGCCGCCAGGGTTTCTACGGCCCCGCCATGCTCCCCATGGAGGAGCTGGAGTACACGGGGATTGCCGAGCGGCTCAAGGAGCTCGCCCGGGAGTTCACGTAGCATAAAGCCGTGGAGGTCCTAGACGCTTTGGCCAAAGCCCGCCTTCTGCCCCTGCTCACCGTGCGGGGCGGGGAGGACCTTCGGGCCTTGGCCCAGGTGCTGCGGGAAGAGGGGGTTGGGCTTTTGGAAATTACCCTCCGGACCCCCCAAGGACTGGAAGCCTTAAGGGTGCTTGGGGATAGCGGCCTCCTCCTGGGGGCGGGCACGGTGCGGAGCCTCGAGGAAGCAAAGGCCGCTATGGCCGCGGGTGCCCGGTTTCTGGTCTCGCCAGGCCTAAAGGAAGCGGTGGCCTGCCTGGCGCAGGAGGAAGGTGTGCCCTACTTCCCCGGCGTCCTTACCCCCACGGAGGTGGAAAGGGCTTTGGAGCTCGGCCTTTCCGTCCTCAAGTTCTTCCCCGCAGAACCCTTTCAGGGAGCCCAGGTGCTTAGGGCCTACGCCGAGGTTTTTCCCGAAGTACGCTTCCTCCCCACGGGCGGCATCAAGGAGGAGCAGCTTCCCCTTTACGCCCCTTTGCCCAACCTGTTGGCCGTGGGAGGAAGCTGGCTTCTGGCAGGGGACGCCGCAAGCATCCGTGGGCGTATCCGCAGGGCCAAGGCACTCCTTAGGCTCCCAGCTCAAGGCTGATCCGCCGGGCGGCCTCCCGCACCGCTTCGGCCACCTCAGGGATGCGGCCCTCGTCCAGGTAGATGGACGCGGTGGAAACGCTCACCGCCGCCACGGGTTCCCCTTGCCCGTTTAGGATGGGGGCGGCCACGCACCGCACCCCAGGTTCGTTCTCCTCCAGGTCCAGGGCGTACCCCCGGGCCCGGGTGGCACGAAGCTCTTCCCGGAAGCTCTGGTAGTCGGCAAGCGTCCTGGGGGTGCGCTTCAGCCCCGGGCTGAAGGCCTCCCGCCACCGCTCCTCAGGGAGGTAGGCCAGGATGGCCTTTCCCAAGGCCGTGGACTGGGCGGGGAAACGGCTTCCGATCTGGCTGGCCAACACGAGTTCCCGCTTTCCGGGAATTTTGTCAATATAGACCACCTCTTTCCCCTCCAAAACAGCTAGATGAACGGTTTCCCTCGTGGCGTCCCGGAGGGCCTCGAGGTGGGGACGGGCAAGGGCGGGAAGGTGGAGCTGGCCGTAGGCCTTAAAGCCCAGACGGATGAGCTTAGGTCCCAGGAAGTACCCCTTCCGCGCTTCGTGGCGTAGGTAGCCTGCCCGGGTCAGCGCGCTAAGGATGCGGTGGGCGGTGCTCCGGCTGAGCCCTAAGGAATCGGCAAGGGCCTTGAGCTCGTGCACCCCCTCGGCTACCCGCTCCAAGAGCCACAAGCCACGAAGAAGGGTCTGTGCGCCTTCCGTGTCCACCGGCGTCTCCCGGCGCATGTTTCCATTATATGGGAGCAGATGACCTGTTGACAATATATGGGATTAGGTGGTATATAGTGGGACGAAAGAGAAAGGCGGTGAGGAGCAATGCGGCGTATTGCGGTTTTGGTTGTCGGTTTGGCCCTAGGGCTAGCCTGGGCCCAGACGTACACCCTCCGTTTTAACCACGTGCTGGGGCCCAACCACCCCTACCACGCGGGCTTGCAGGCCTGGGCGGAACGGGTGGCACAACGGACCAATGGGGATCTGCGCATCTTCGTCTTCCATAGCGCCCAGCTTGGGGTGGAAGAGGACATCATTGAGCAGCTGCGCCAAGGGGTGCCCGTGGGCCAGAACACCGACGGGGCACGCTTGGGCAATTACGTCAGGGAACTCGGCGTTTTCAACGGCCCTTACTTTGTGGACGATTACGCCACGGTAGAGCGCCTAACCACCCTACCCGTGGTGCAGGGCTGGATTGAGCGTTTAGCCCAACAGTACGGAATCCGCGTCCTCTGCTTTAACTGGGTGCAGGGTTACCGGCACTTCATGACCAACCGCCCCGTGCGCCGTCCCGAAGACCTGCGTGGTCTGCGCATCCGCACGCCGCCAGCGCCCGTTTGGCAAGAATCCGTGCGGGCCCTGGGAGCCACGCCCGTAGCGCTACCCTTCGGGGAGATTTACTCCGCCTTGCAGCAGCGGGCCATAGACGGGGCCGAGCTCGTGTACGCCAACATCCCCGACATGAGCCTATGGGAAGTGCTCCGTTACGTGAACGAGACCAAGCATTTCCTCCTCATCAACTTTGAAGTGGTGGGGGAGGCTTGGTACCGCCGCTTACCCGCCAACTACCGGCAGATCCTCCGGGAAGAGTGCGTACGGGCTGGCCGGGAAACCTCCCAGCGCATTGCTGCGGAAGAGGAGCGCATCAAGGCCCTTATTCAGCAACGGGGTATGACCATCGTAAGCGACGTGGACCTTGCTGCTTTCCGGCGGGCGGCGGAGGCAGCCTACGAGCGCCTAGGGCTTAAGAGCATCCGGGATGCCTTGTACCAGACCCTAAGGCGGTAGGAGGCCAGTAGCGCCAAGGCGGCAGGAGAAAGGGGGATAAGGTTGCGGCACCGGATCTTGCGTCTAGAGCAAGCCCTAGCCCAAGCTTTCCTCGCCGCCTGCGCCCTTATCGTCTTTGCAGGGGGTGTGGGGCGCTTCCTGGGACATCCCTTGGACTGGTCCATGGACCTCGCCTCCTTCTGTTTCGCTTGGGCGGTATTCCTAGGGGCGGATTTGGCCTTAAGGGAGAATCGGCACGTGGCCGTGGACAACCTGGTGCGCCTCTTGCCCCCAAGGGTACGCCGTTGGGTGCAAGCAGGCACTTGGGCCCTTGTGGCCTTATTCCTGCTAACGCTCTTTGCGTATAGCCTCGTGGCCGCTTACCAGGCCCGCTTCCGCAGCTTTCAAGGGATACCGGGTTTCAGCTATGCCTGGGTCACGCTGAGCGTGGGCTTGGGAAGCCTGCTCATGTTCACCTCCGCCTTAGAGCGGCTTCGGCGGGCCCTTAAAGGATAGCGCATGCTCCTGAGCTTTCTCGTCTTCCTGAGCCTAATCCTCTTGGGAATGCCCGTGGTCTTCGCCATCGGGATTGGAGGGCTGGTTTTTTTCCTCACCCAACCCGAGCTGCAACTCATTATGCCCGTCCAGCTAGCCCTAGCGGAGACCCAAAACTTTTCCCTCTTGGCCATCCCCACCTTCATCCTGGCGAGCAACCTCATGAACGAGCTCGGCGTAACCCGGAGGCTTCTCCTGTTTGCCCATACCCTCACGGGCTTTTTGCGGGGTGGCCTGGCCCAGGTGAGCGTGCTCATGGGGTTTCTCATGGGTGGGGTTTCCGGGTCGGCCATTGCGGACGCCACCATGCAGGCCAGGCTCCTGGGGCCCGAGATGGTGCGCCGGGGGTATTCCAGGGGTTTCATCGCCGCACTGCAGGGCTTTTCTGGCCTCCTGGCTGTGGCCATCCCGCCGAGCATCGGCCTCATCCTTTACGGAAGCATTGGGCAGGTGTCCATCGGCCAGCTCTTTGCGGGGGGGATTGGGGTGGGGGTGCTGATGGCCCTGGCGTACATGCTCACCGTGGCCGTGCTCGCCCAAAAGAGGGGTTACCTTCCGGAAAGCCCCATCCCACCCAGCGGTTCCGCACTCCGTAAAGCGCTGAGGGAGAGCTTCCTCGCCGTACTCTTCCCCTTCTTGCTTCTAGCAACGCTGCGCTTCGGCGTTTTCGTCCCCTCCGAGGTGGGAGCGGCTGCGGTGGTCTATGCCCTTTTCGTGGGCTTCGTTTACCGAGAGCTTTCCTGGGAGCGCATAAGGCGGGCCTTGGAGCATTCCGTGAGGGACGTGGGCATGGTGGCGCTTCTCATCAGCATGGCCGCGGTGCTGGGGTATGGGATGAAGTGGGAGATGTTTCCCCAAAAGGTTTCCACCTTTCTTCTTGAAGCTATTCACAATCCGCAGATAGCCCTTCTCCTGATCCTGGTGAGCCTCCTTCTCCTTGGTACTATTTTGGACTCCACGGTCATGATCATCCTCCTTACCCCTATCCTGGTACCCGCAGCCAAGGCTTTGGGAATAGATTTGGTCTACTTCGGGGTCCTCATGGTCCTCACCTGCGCCGTGGGGCTTTTGACTCCCCCGGTGGGGCTTTCCATGTACTCCGTCTGCTCGGTCATGGGTTGCGGTCTCGGGGAGTACGTGCGGGAAGGGTGGCCTTTCCTGCTGGCCACCCTCTTGGTGCTCCTTTTGGCTTATCTCTTCCCCGGGGTGGTCCTCTTCCTACCCCGCCTCCTCTTCTAGGGGTGAAGCATGCGGCTTAAGGGCAAGAAAGCGTTGGTCATTGCGGCGGGACAGGGCATCGGGCGGGCCATCGCCGAGGCCTTCCAGAGGGAAGGGGCCGAGGTTCTGGCAGCCACCCTTCACCCCGAGAAGCTGGCCGGGGTGGTCCCCGCTGTGAGGTTGGATGCGCGGGACAAACAGGCCATCTTCTCCCTTGTTCAGGGGCTAGGCCGGTTGGACGTCCTCGTGAACGCTCAGGGCATCGTGCCTGTGGGGGGGATTATGGAGGCCACGGATGAAGACTGGGATAGCGCCTTCCTCCTCAACGCCAAGAGCATGTTCTGGTCCATGCAGGCTGCACTCCCCAAGATGGCCGCCCAGGGGGGAGGGAGCGTGATCAACATCGCCTCCGTGGCCGCTTTCAAGATGGTGCCCAAGCGCTTCGTGTATGCGGCCACCAAGGCGGCGGTGGTGGCCATGACCAAGGCGGCCGCCTTGGAGTTTGCCCCTTATGGGGTGCGCGTGAACGCCATTTGCCCGGGCACGGTGGATACGCCCTCCCTCCGGGAACGGGCTGGGGGAGAGGAGGGCCTCCGGGCTTTTGCTGAGCGGCAGCTGCTGAAGCGCCTGGGCCGGCCCGAAGAGATTGCTGCCCTGGCCGTTTACCTGGCCTCGGACGAGGGGGCCTTCGCCACAGGGAGCGCCTTCGTGGTGGATGGGGGAATGAGCCTATGAGGTGGCGGGCGGATTTCCTTATGGCTTGGGCGGAGGCCCTCCTCCGCCATGCAGGGGCGGATCCGCCCTCCGCCCAGGCGGTGGCCTGGGCCTTGGTGGAAGCGGACTTGAGGGGCGTGTCCAGCCACGGCCTCTTGCGCCTGCCCATTTACCTGCGCCGCCTCGAGGCGGGCCTGGTGAACCCGAGCCCCCGTCTTCCCGCGGAGCTCAAAGGCGCCGTGGCCCTCCTGGACGGGGAATACGGCTTTGGCCCCCGGGTGGCCTTGAGGGCGGTGGAGCTTGCCGGCGAGCTCGCCCAGGCCCACGGCCTTGGAGCGGTGGGGGTGCGGCGGAGCACCCACTTCGGCATGGCGGGGCTTTATGCGGAAAAGCTGGCCCAGCGGGGCTTTTTGGCCCTGGTCACCACCAACGCCGAGCCCGACGTGGTGCCCTTTGGGGGCAAGGAGAAGGCCTTGGGCACTAATCCCTTGGCTTTCGCCGCGCCTGCCCCGCAAGGGATCCTGGTGGTGGACCTCGCCACCTCGGAAAGCGCCATGGGGAAGGTCTTTCTGGCCCGGGAGAAGGGGGAGAGGATCCCCCCGAGCTGGGGGGTGGACCGGGAGGGCCGGCCCACGGAGGATCCGGGGAAGGTGTATGCCCTGAGGCCCCTGGGCGGCCCCAAGGGGTACGCCTTGGCCCTTTTGGTGGAGGTGCTCTCCGGGGTGCTCACGGGGGCGGGTGTAACCCATGGCATCGGCCGCATGTACGAGGAGTGGGACCGCCCCCAGGACGTGGGCCACTTCGTTTTGGCCCTAGATCCCGGGGCCTTCGTGGGCAAGGAGGCTTTTTGGGAACGGATGGGGGCACTTTGGCAGGGCGTGAAGGCCACACCCCCTGCTCCAGGCCACGGGGAGGTTTGGCTGCCTGGAGAGCTAGAGGCAAGGGGGCGGGCAGAGGCCTGGAAGGAGGGGGTGGAGCTTCCGGAAAGGCTCGTAGCCGAGCTGAGGGCCCTGGGCGACCGCTACGGCGTTCCCTGGAGGGAGGATGCCTGAGGTGGTGACTGCGGGGGAGCCCCTGGTGGCCCTGGTGCCCCAGGACCTGGGGCGCCTTCGGAGCCAGCGCCTCCTGGAGGCCTACGTGGGCGGTGCCGAGGTGAATGTGGCGGTAGCCCTGGCCCGCCTTGGGGTGAGGGTGGGTTTTGTGGGGCAAGTGGGTGAGGACGAGCTGGGCGCCATGGTGATGGAAAAGCTCAGGGCAGAAGGGGTGGACCTCACCCACTTCCAACGGGTGGCCGGCTTCACGGGGCTATACCTGCGGGAATACCTGCCCTTGGGGAAGGGCCGGGCCTTTTACTACCGGAAGGGCTCGGCGGCAAGCAACCTAGCCCCGGGTGCCTTTGATCCAAGCTACCTCCAGGGGGCCGCCTTCCTCCACCTAAGCGGCATCACGCCCGCCCTGTCCCCTTCCTGCCGGGCCTTTAGCCTGTGGGCCATGGAGGAGGCCAAGAAGAGGGGCGTGCGGGTAAGCCTGGACGTCAACTACCGTCAGGCCCTTTGGTCTCCCCAGGAGGCCCTGGCCTTCCTGGATGAGGCCCTCCCTTTGACGGACCTGGTCTTTTTGAGCGAGGAGGAGGCCCGCCTGCTCTTTGGGGACGAGGAAAGGGCCCTGCAACGCCTAAGAGCCCCGGAGGTGGTCCTCAAGCGGGGGCCCAGGGGGGCGGTGGCCTTGGGGGAGGGCGGTAGGGCAGAGGAGGAGGCCTTCCCGGTAGCGGCGGTGGACCCCGTGGGAGCAGGGGATGCTTTTGCCGCCGGGTACCTGGCGGGGCACCTTTGGGGTTTGCCGGTACGGGAGCGGTTGAGGCTGGGGAACCTCCTCGGGGCCTGCGTGGCGGCCAACCGGGGCGACCACGAGGGTGCCCCCTACCGTGAGGACCTGGAAGTCCTTTGGCAGCAGGGAACGGGCATGGTGCGCTAGGAGGAGACCAGCCATGAGGACGGCGTTGGTGACCGGAGGAAGCCGCGGCATAGGTCGGGCCATTGCCGAGGCCCTTTTGCGTAAGGGGTTTCGCGTGGCCATCGCCAGCCGAAATCCGGAGGAGGCGGCGGAGGCCCTCAAGAGGGAAGGTTTACCCGTCCTGGCCCTGAAAAGCGATTTGGAAGCGGACGATCCAGCGGGGCTGGTGGAGGAGGCCCACCGGGCCCTGGGGGGGCTCCATGCGCTGGTGCACGCCGCGGCGGTCAACGTGCGCAAGCCTGCCTTGGAACTCTCCTACGAGGAGTGGCGGCGCGTCCTTTACCTCCACCTAGACGTGGCCTTTCTCCTTGCCCAGGCGGCGGCACCCCGCATGGCGGAGGCTGGTTGGGGCCGGATCCTCTTTCTCGGCTCCGTGACCACCTTTACCGGAGGTGGTCCGGTGCCCATACCTGCCTACACCACGGCCAAGACCGCCCTTTTGGGCCTCACCCGTGCCCTGGCCAAGGAGTGGGCTCCCCTGGGGATTAGGGTCAACCTCCTCTGCCCGGGGTATGTGGAGACGGAGTTCACCCTCCCCGTGCGGCAGAACCCCGAGCTCTACGGCCCCATCACCGCCCGCATCCCCTTGGGCCGCTGGGCCAAGCCCGAGGAGATCGCCCGGGTAGCCGTGGCCCTCTGTGGGGAAGAGGCGGAGTACCTCACGGGCCAGGCGGTGGTGGTGGACGGAGGCTTTCTCGCCTACTGAGGCTTCCGCGCCACCAGGGTGAGGAGGGTGTAGCTCGCCACCGTTTTGCCCTCCTGGTTCACCACCTCCACCGCCCACTCCACCACCCCGGTCTTCTCGTCCCGGGGGCGCTTGGCCTTCACCGTGAGGCGGGCCTGGAGGGTGTCCCCAATCCCCACGGGCTCGGTGAAGCGGAGGCCCTCGAGGCCGTAGTTGGCGAGGACCGGCCCCGGAGCCGGGTCCACGAAGAGCCCGGCGGCGGCGGCGAGGACGAAGTACCCGTGGGCCACCCGCTTGCCGAAGAGGCTCTTCTGGGCCGCAAGCTCGTCCGTGTGGGCGTAGAAGTGGTCCCAGGAGAGGTGGGCGAAGAGGGCGATGTCCGCCTCGGTCACCGTGCGGCGGTGGGTGACGAGGGTCTCGCCCACGGCGAGCTCCTCGTAGGCCTTGCGGAAGGGGTGGACCTGGGCGGGGATTTCCGCTCCCTTGGCGTATTCCGAGAGGAGGGCCTGGAGGCTAATGGGGTCCCCCTGGAGGGCGAGGCGGGCCAGGTGCCGCTTCACGGAGAGAAGCCCCCCAAGCTCCTCCCCGCCCCCCGCCCGGCCCGGCCCCCCGTGGAGGAGGCGGGGGAGGGGGGAGCCGTGGCCGGTGGAGGCCTTGGTATCCCGGCGGTTGAGGAGGTGGAGCCTCCCCACCTCTCCCGAAAGCCCCAGGAGGTAGAAGCGGGCCTCCTCGGGGTCGGGGGTGGCCAGGGTGGCCACCAGCATCCCCCCGCCCATGCGGGCGAGGCGCAGGGCTTCCTCCTTCGTGCGGTAGGGGAAGAAGGTGGCCACGGGGCCGAAGGGCTCCACCCGGTGGAGGGCCTCCTGCCAAGGGTCCTTGGCCAGGAGGAGGGTAGGGGGGAAGAAGGCCCCGTCCTTGCGGCCCTCGTGCTGCCAGTAGACCTGGGCGCCCGCCTCAAGGAGGGCCGCCACCGCCCCCTCCACCTCCGCCTTCTGGGCCAGGGAGGCCAGGGGGCCCAGGTCCACCCCTTCCTCCCGGGGGTCGCCCAGGCGCAAGGGGGCCAGGCGGGCCCGGGTGGCCTCGAGGAGGGCCTCCAGCCGCCCCTCCGGCACCAGGACCCGGCGGATGGCGGTGCACCGCTGCCCGCTTTTGATGGCGAGCTCTTGGGCGATCTCCTCGGCGAGGCGGACGAGTTCCTCTTCCCCCGCCTCCTCCCCCAGGATGGCGGCGTTTAAGGAGTCCGTCTCGGCGTTGAAGGGGGTCCCTCGCTCCAGGAAGGCGGGGTGGCGCCGCAAGCGGTCCGCCGTGGCCTTGGAGCCTGTGAAGTAGAGGCTATCCCGGTGGTCCAAGGCGTCCAGGGCGTCCCCCAGGCCCCCCGCCACGAACTGGAAGCTCCCCTCGGGGAGGAGGCCCGATTCCAGCATCATCCGGGCCAGGGCCTCGGCCACGTGGGCCGTGGGGGTGGCGGGCTTGGCCAGGGTGGGCACCCCGGCGAGGAAGGCGGGGGCGAACTTCTCCAGGAGCCCCCAGACGGGGAAGTTGAAGGCGTTCACCTGGAGGGTAATCCCTCCCTTGGGCCCAAGGACGTGCCGCCCCTGGAAGGCGGGGTCCTTGGCAAGGGGAAGGTATTCGTCCTCGGGAAGCAGGTTCCCCTCGGGGAGGGTGCGGGCCAGGCTGGCGTAGGTGTAGAGAACCCCAATCCCCCCGTCCACGTCGTACCAGGCGTCCCGCCTCGTACCCCCCGTGGTGGCGTAGAGGCGGTAGAGCACCTCCTTCCTCTCCGAGAGGTACTGGGCGAGGGCCCTTAGCCGCCTTCCCCGCTCCTGGAAGCCCAAGGCCAAAAGGGCCTTCCCCCCCACCTCCCGCCCGTAAAGGATGGCCTCCTTAAGGGGTAGGCCTTCCGCCGTGACCCGGGCGAGCTCCGCGTGGGTGGCGGCGTCCCGGATGGGGATGCCTTCCCCCTCGCCTTCCCGCCATTGGCCTAGAAGGTAGCTCTTTAGCTTCATGCTTACACCGCCTTAAAGGCCTCAAAGACCTCGCCGCAGGAGGCGCACTGGTAGAGCATCTTGCAGAGGGTGGCCCCGAAGGCGTTCCTGAGGACCACCTCCCGGCCGCCGCACCGGGGGCAGGGAGGGTCCTGGTGGGCCAGGGGGAGGGGCAGGGGCGGGGCGATGCCGTAGGCGGCGAGCCTCGCCTTGGCCTCCTCGGTCATGGCCTCCGTGGACCAGGGGGTGCGGGCCTCCTCCACCTCCACCTCCTCCGCCCCCGCCGCCTTCAGGGCCCTCACGATCTCCTCGCGGATCTGCTTTAGGGCCGGGCAGCCCGAGAAGGTGGGGCGGAAGCGCACCTTGACCCGGCTCCCCTCCGCCTCCACCCCCAGGACCATCCCCATCTCCACGATGTTCAGGACGGGGATCTCCGGGTCTTTGACCCCTTTTAGGGCCTCCCAGTAGCGGTCTACCACGCCTTGGCCTCCGGATCCCAGCGGGCCACGGACTGCATCTCGGCGAGCAGGGACCATAGGTACTCCGTGTGCTCCTTGCGGTCTTTGGGGACGTAGCCCCCCTGGGGGGGCTTGAGCCCCGAGCGCTCCAGGTGCCGGGTCACCTCCTCCAGGTAGGCCCCTTCCAGGGCCTTCAGGTCCGGCACCACCCCCGCCTCCACCAGGGCCTCCTCCTCGGGGAGGGGGATGAAGAGCTGTTTGGCGTAGGGGAAGAGGAGCTCCAGGGCCTCCTGGGCGCGGCGGTGGCTTTCCTCGGTGCCCTGGCCCAGGCGTTCCACCCAGAGGACGCTGTGCTTTAGGTGGAAGCGCTCCTCCTTGAGGATGCGGCTTGCCACCTCCCTAAGGGGCTCATAGGCGCTCTTCTCCGCCTCCTTGAGCCACAGGTTCTCGTAGGCGTCAAAGAGGTACTGCCGCACCATGGTGAAGGCCCAGTCCCCCTTGGGGAGCTCCACTAGGATGGCGTTCTGGTACTCCAGGGGGTCGCGGAAGAAGACCAGGCGGTCGGGGTCGGAGCCATCCAGCTCCTGGCGGAGCTCTAGGTACAGCTTGGCGTGGCCCAGCTCGTCCTGGGCCAGGTTGGCGATGGCGATGTCCTCCTCGAGGATGGGCGCATGGGCCACCCACTCGGAAAGGCGCTGGGCCAGGACCACCTCGTCGTCGGCCAAGGCGGTGAGCTTGGCCACCAGGGCCTCTTTGAGGTAAGGGTCAAGGGGCATCCTCCACCTCCTTGGCGGTGATGAGGCCGTAATAGCTCTGCAGGCGGTAGGTCTTCTCCTTGGCAGGGGCGAACCAGCTCTCTATGACCTCCTCCTTGGGCTCCGTGCCCACCACCAGCCCCTCCGGCACCGCCCAAAAGGCCACCCCCTGGGTGTGGAGGAGGGCCTCCTTTATGGCGGAAGCAGGTCCCTTGGCGAGAAAACGGCCCACCAGGTCCCCGTAGACCATGCTCCGGCGGTGGCTCCGCTTGGCGAAGACCCAGTAAGCCTCCTCTCTACCCTCCTCCGCCTCTTCCGCCCAAGGCCCCTTAAGCCCCTCCTGGGTCACGTGGAAGAAGGCTTCCGCAGGGGCCACGAAGAGGGCGTAGGCGGAGGGGCGGCGCACGAAGACGTGCCGGGCGAGGAGCAGGGCGTGCTCGGGGTCCGTGGCGTGCACCGAGCCCACCATCTGGGGGGGGCTTTTGGGCGTGTCCTGCTTGATGACCTCGTACCGGGGCCACTCCGTTCCCCACATGGCGCCCTCCTAGTCCGCCGCCTGGGCCAGGCGCCTCCTGGCGTGGGCCTCCATGGCCTCCCGCACCCAGCGCCCCTCCTCGTGGGCCCTTCGCCTTGCCAGGAGGCGGTGCCGGTTCATGGGGCCTTCCCCCTGGATGACCTTCCAGAACTCGTCCCAGGGGATGGGCCCGTGGACCCAGTTCCCCGTCTTCTCGTCGTAGCGGAGGTGGGGGTCTGGGGGCACAAGCCCCGCCTCCAGGAGCTCGGGCACGTGCTCGTTCAGGAACTCCTGACGGATCTGGTCGTTGGTCTTGGTCTTGATGCCCCAGCGGAGGAGGAGGGGGGTGTGGGGGGAGTCGGTGTCGTGGGGGCCGGCCATCATGAGGGTGGGCCACCACCAGCGGTTCAGGGCGTCTTGGACCATCTGCCGTTGCTTCCTAGACCCCTTGGCGTAGAGGAGGACCGCCTCCTTCCCCTGCTTGTGGTGGAAGGTTTCCTCGGCGCAGATGCGCACCATGGCCCGGGAGTAGGGCCCATAGGAGCACTGGGCCAGCATGGTCTGGTTCTTGATGGCCATGCCGTCCACCAGCCAGCCGATGATGCCCACGTCCGCCCAGGTAAGGGTGGGGTAGTTGAAGATGTTGGAGTACTTGGCCCGGCCCGAAAGCAGGGCCTCCACCATCTCCTCCCGCGTCACCCCCAGGGTTTCGGCGGCGTGGTAGAGGTACTGGCCGTGCCCGGCCTCGTCCTGCACCTTGGCCAGGAGGATAAGCTTGCGCCTTAGGGAGGGGGCCCGGGTAATCCAGGCCCCTTCTGGGAGCATGCCCACCCATTCGCTATGGGCGTGCTGGGAGATCATGCGTATGAGTTGGCGGCGGTACTCCGCCGGCATCCAGTCCCCGGGTTCAATCTTCTCCCCCCGGGCGATCCTGGCCTCAAACTCCGCAAGCCTCTCCGGGTAGTCCGGGTCTTCCGGGTAACCGATCCTAAGCTTCACCATCCTCGCCTCCTTCCTCCACGCCGAGGGCCCGGAGCACGAGCCTGGCGTAGGCTTCCGAAAGCTCCTCCAGGGAAAGGGGGCCATCGGGCCGGTACCACTGGTAGGTCCAGTTGAGGGCGGAGAGGACGAAGAGGGTGGCGAGGCGGACGTTTTCCACCCGGAAGACCCCCTTCTCCACCCCTTCCTGGACCACCCCTTGCACCCCCTCCTCGTAGCGGCGCCTTAAGGCCTTGGCCTCCTGGAGGAGGGGTGGGGAGAGGTGCTTCCACTCGTGGAAGAAGACCGTGGCCCGGGGAAGCTCCTCGGCGATCACCCGAAGGTGGCCCCTGACCAAAGCCCGCATGCGCTCCACGGGGCTACCCTCCGGGAGGCCTTGCAGAACGGCAAGGAAGCGCTCCGCCGCCTGCCGCACCACCTCCAGGAGGATTTCCTCCTTGGACTGGATGTGGGCGTAAAGGCTACCCCCTTGCAGGTTCAGGTGGCGGGCCAGTTCCCGCATGCTGGTGGCGTGGTAGCCCCGCTGGCTGAAGAGGGTGCCTGCCACGTGGAGGATCTCGTCCCGGCGCTCCATGGCTAACGGTCGTTTGTTAGTTTCGCACACCCCGGCGGAAGGGACAAGTGTCCTGGCTCACCTTTTCGCCCCCGCTTGACCGCCTGGGGCCGGTGGGGTAGCATGGGTTCCAACCGAATGGTCGGTAAGGAGGTTGGGGATGGCTTGGAAGAAAGTCTTTGTGTGGGCTTTCCTTTCGTCACTCCTCGTGAGCTTTGCCCAGGGAACGGGTCCTTGGCCAAGGCAGCTCCTCTTCGGCTCCACGGAGGTGGGCACGGCGGGCTATTCCCTGCTGGTGGCCTGGTCAGGGGAGTTTTCCGCCGCTACGGGGGTCCAGGTGCGGGTTTCCCCCGGCGCCACGCCCACCATTACGGGGTGGCTATTGGAGCGTCGGGTGGACTTCATCTCCGCGCCGCTCACGGTGCTGGTGGAGTCCTTGGACGGGGAGCCGGGGTACCGCCCCGGGCCCCTGCGGGTGGTTTACCCGGCCATCCTAACCCCCTGGGGTCTCATGACCCGCGGGGATACCCCTTACCGGCGGGTGCAGGACATAGGGCCGGGGGTACGGGTAGCCTGGCCCCCCTTCTCCTACTTCCACCGCATTTTGGATGGCCTCTTTGCCTGCCGGGGGATGAGCCGGGAACAGGCGCGCTTGGTGCCCGTGGCTAACTACAACGCCAATTCTCGGGTGATTGCCGAGGGCGGGGCGGATATAGCCTTCACCTCGCCCGTGTCAGACGTGAACGTGGAGGTGGAGGGGAACCCCAGGGGGATACGCTGGCTCCCCGTGCCCACACCGCAGGAAGACCGTACCTGCCTTCTGCGTTGGCAGCGGGCTTACCCCCTTCTCAAGCTCGTCCGGCCCGCAGACGTAGGGGTTACCTCGGCCCGGGGGGTGCGGACCTTCGTCATCCCTAGCGTCTACTACACCCGGGCCGACGTGGACGAGGCCCTGGTCTACCAGCTCGTGAAGTGGTGGGACGAGAACCATGCCCTCTATGGGGACAAGCATGCCATGGCCCGCTACCAAACCCTGGAGAGCCTGCGCTTCGTGGTGGAAAACCTTTCCGTGCCCCTCCATCCCGGGACCGTGCGCTACCTGAAGGAGAAGGGGCTATGGAATCAGGCGATGGAGGCGAAGCAGATAGCCTCTGTACGCCTTGCGGACCAGTACGCCACCCTTTACGAAAGGGCCTTGGCCCTCGCGCGTTCCCGCCGCATCAGCACCGATCCCGCAAGCGAAGCGTGGCAGCGCTTCTGGCGGGAATTCCTGGCGCAAAACCGCGTGCCCCGCTTCTCCGAGGCTTGGAGGCCCTAGCATGGAGGGCCGGTGGGACAGGCTTCCCGCGTGGGCTCGAGGCTGGGTACGGGCCGCTTCGCTCCTGGGCCTCACCTTAATCCTCTACTACCTCCTGGGTAGCCCCCTCGTGGGCTTTGCCCTCCTGGACTTCAGCTATTACTGGTTGCTTTTGGCCCTCTACCTGCCCGTGGTCTTTCTCCTCTTCCCCGCCCGTCCCCAAGACACCCGGCCCCGGTGGTACGACTACGCCCTCGCCTTGGGCGTGTCGGCGGCAGGAGTCTTCCTCGCCCATCACGGCCCGAGCATGGTCCTTCGGCCTTGGACCAACCCGGAAGCCCCTTGGCAGGTGGCGTTGGCCCTCTTTCTCCTGGGGGTGGTGCTGGAGGGGGCGAGGCGGGTGGGGGGGATGGGTTTCGCCTTGGTGGCCCTGGTCCTTGCCGCTTATCCCTTGCTGGCTCCTTACCTGCCGGGCCTCCTCTGGGGACCTTCCCTCCCATGGCAGGAGGTGTTGGGCTACGCCATCTACTCCACCCAGGGGCTCATGGGCTTGCCGATGCGCACCGTAGGCGAGCTATTGGTGGGTTTCCTCGTCCTGGCTGCCTTCTTGGTGGCCTTGGGGGCAGGACAGGTCTTCCTGGAGGTGGCCTCGGCCCTTTTCGGCTGGGCTCGAGGGGGGGCCGCCAAGGTGAGCGTGGTGGCAAGCGCCTTTTTCGGCAGCCTGAGCGGGAGCATCCTCTCCAATGTGGCGAGTACGGGAAGCCTCACCATCCCCGCCATGATCCGCTCGGGGTTTTCCCGGAGCTACGCCGCAGCGGTAGAGGCCTGCGCCTCCACAGGGGGTGTGCTCATGCCCCCGGTGATGGGGGCCGTGGCCTTCGTTATGGCCAACCTCTTGGGCGTGCCGTATGGCCAGGTGGTGGCCGCCGCCCTCCTGCCCTCCCTGCTCTACTACCTGTCCCTCTTCGCCCACGTGGACCTCTACGCTGCCCGCCACGGGCTTCGGGGCCTGCCGAGGGCCGAACTACCTCCTTTGGGGCCAAGCCTAGGCCGGGGGCTTCCCTTCCTGATGGCCTTGGGCTTTCTGGTCTTCGCCCTTTTGTACCTCCGCTTGGAACGCCTCGCCCCCTTCTACGCCCTGGGCTTTCTCCTCTTGGCCGCGGGCAGAAGGCTGCGCTGGGAAGCCTTGGACCGGGCCCTGGTGGGCGCCGCCTCCCTCATCGGCCAGACCCTGGCCCTCATCCTCCCCGTGGGGCTCATCCTCGCCGGGCTTGTGGGGACGGGGGTGGCCCCGGCCCTCACGGGGGCTCTGGTGCGGATGGGAGCGGAAAACCTCTACCTGGTCCTCTTGGTGGGCGTGGCTATCGCCTTCGTCTTGGGGATGGCGGGGGTGATGGTGGCCGCCTATATCCTCCTCGCCGTGACCCTGGCCCCCGCTCTTGTGCGCATCGGGGAGTTTAACCCCTTGGCGGTTCACCTCTTCATCGCCTACTGGTCCATGCTCTCCGCCATCACCCCCCCTGTGGCCGTGGCCGCCTTTTTGGCTGCCCGCATCGCGGGGGCTTCCCCCATGGGGGCGAGCTTCACCGCGGTCAGGCTAGGGCTTGCCATCTACTTCCTCCCCTTCTTTTTCCTCTTTGAACCTGCCCTAATCCTTCAAGGAAGCCTTTTCTCGGTGGCCTACCATGTGGTCTTTGCGGTCCTGGGGCTCCTCTTTCTGGTGGGGGCCCTGGAAGGGTATTTCTGGGGCTTGGGCCCCCTCCCCCTTTGGGCGAGGGGCGTCTTTGGGGTGGGAGGGATCCTTTGCGCCATCCCGGAAACCCTCACCAGCTTCCTCGCCCTTCCGGGGCTTTTGCTCGTGGCCCTGGCCCTGGGCTTGCGCCGGCGGGTGGGGCAGAGGGGAGGCATGGAAGGATGACCGCACGGGAGAGCGCCCATAGGTGGCTCAAGGAGCGGGGTATCCCTTGGGTTTTCGGCAATCCAGGCTCTACCGAGATTCCCTTTCTCCTGGGCCTGGAGGAGGTGGCCGGTTACGTTCTCGCCCTCCACGAGGGGGTGGCGGTGGCCATGGCCGAGGGGTACGCCCAGGCCAGCGGCCAGGTGGCCGTGGTGAACCTCCATGCAGCGCCGGGCCTGGGAAACGCCATAGGGGCGCTTTATACTGCCCGGAAAAACCGCTCGCCCCTTCTCGTCACCGTGGGCCAGCAGGACCGGCGGCACCTCTTCCGCGACCCTCTCCTCTCCGGACCCCTGGTGGAGATGGCGCACCCCGTTGCCAAGGTTGCCTTCTCCGTGGAACGGGGAGCCGACCTGCCGGAGGCCCTGGAGCGGGCCTACCACCTGGCTCTGACCCCCCCTCGAGGGCCCGTGGTGGTGGCCATTCCCATGGACCTTTGGGAAGAGGAGGCCCCACCTCCTCGGTGCAAAGCCCTCCACCTTCCGGGTATGGCCCAAGGCTTGGAGGCCTTGGCCGAGAGCCTGGACCGGGCTACCCGACCGGCCCTGGTCCTGGGGGGAGGAGCGGACACCCCCTTGGCCCGCCAGGCGGCCTTCCGCCTCGCTGAGGCCTTGGAGGCCCCCGTGTTCTCCGACCCCATAAGCCCGCGCCACCCGTTCCCCACACAACATCCCCTTTACCGGGGGGTACTGCCTCCCGTGGCCCAGCGGATCCGGGGGATCCTCGAGGCCTTTGATGCGGTCCTGGTGGCCGGTGCGCCCTGCTTTCTCCTCTACCCTTACTCCCCGGGCCCCGCGGTGCCCACGGGCACCCGGGTCTTCCTCCTTACCGACGATCCCGAGGAGGCGGCCCGGGCGGAGGCCCAGGAGGTCTACTTGGGCCACGTGGCCCTGGGGCTGGAGTTCCTCTCCCAGCGGGTCCGGCCCCGGGCGGGAGCACCGCCCCAGGGGGTCTTTGCCCCTTTGCCTACCCCCCAAAGCCCCTCGGGCCGCCTCAACCCCCCCTACGCGGCGGCTCGCCTTGCCCAGGCCCTGTCCCCCAGGTTCGTCGTGGACGAGGCCATCTCCCTAAGTGGGGTCTTTCGGCGCCACCTGCGGCAGGAGGGGGGAGGCTACCTACACGGGGCGAGCGGGGGGTTGGGCTTCGCGGCGCCGGCCGCTTTGGGGGCTGCGTTGGCTGGCCAAAGGGCTGCGGCGGTGGTGGGGGAGGGGAGCTTCCTCTTCGCACCCCAGGTCCTCTACACGGCCCGCGAGCTCCGGGCGGATGTGGTGTTCGTGGTCCTGAATAACGGAGGGTACGGCATCCTCAAGGGGTTTGCCCAAAGCCTCTACCCGGGCCAGGCGGAGCGGGTTCCGGGCCTCGCCCTTTCGGGGGTGGATTTCTGCCAGCTAGCCCAGGCCTTCGGCGTTCCCGCAGCCCGGGTGGAGGACCCTGAGGGTCTGGAGGCGGCCTTGGCTTCGCTTCCCTCTGGGCCCTTCCTCCTGGAGGTGGTGGTGGACCCCACGCCCCACCCCGCCTTCTAAAGGGTCAAAGGCCTAGGTACGTCCTCTGGAATGACGGGTCTTCCAGGAGGGCCTTGGCCTCCCCCTGGCGGACCAGGCGGCCGTTGGAGAGCACGTAGGCTCGGTCTGCCAGGGCAAGGGCCTGGGCCGCCTCCTGCTCCACCAGAAGCACCGTTACGCCCTCCTTTCGCACCCGGGCTACCTGCTCTAGGACCAGGGCCCGCACCTTGGGGGCAAGCCCGGTGGAGGGTTCGTCAATGGCGAGCAGTCTGGGCTTACCCATGAGCGCCCGGCCCAGGGCGAGCATCTGCTGTTCCCCCCCGGAGAGGTCCCCCGCCCGCTGCCGCCTGCGCTCCGCGAGCCTAGGGAAAAGGCTGTAGACGTATTCCAGGCACGGCCGCACCTCGGCCTTGGGCAGAAGAAGCCCCCCCGCCAGGAGGTTTTCCTCCACGGATAGCTCCCGGAAAGGCCGCCGCCGTTCGGGGCAGAGGACCAGGCCAAACCGGGCGATCTCGTGGGGGAAGAGGCCATCAATGCGCCGACCTTGGAAGAGGACCTTGCCTTGGAGCTTGATTTCCCCGGCCCGGGTGCCCCGGTGGAGCCAGGCCTCGAGGCGGGTTAGCCCGGAGATGGCCCTGAGCAGGCTGGTCTTGCCTGCACCGTTGGGCCCCACCAGGCAGACGAGCTCCCCCTGCCGCACCTCTAGGTCCACCCCGAAGAGGATCTGGGCCTTGCCGTAGAGCAAGGAGAGCCCCCGCACCTCAAGCATGGGGCACCTCCCCCAGGTAGGCCTCAATGACCCTGGGGTCCTGGACCACCTGGCTTGGGGTGCCCTCGGCCAGGACCTCGCCGAAGTTCAAGACCACCACCCGGTCGGCGATTTTGAAGAGCTCGGAGAGCTTGTGCTCAATGATGACCATGGCGCACCCCTCGCTGTGAAGCCGGCCAAACCGCCCTCCCTTGCGCAAGCGGGCCAAGGATTTGGCCAAAAGCTCCGTTTCCACAGGGGTAAGGCCGGCAAAGGGCTCGTCCAGGATCAAAAGCTCAGGCTCCGTGGCCAAAGCCCGGGCGATTTCCAGGCGCTTCAGCTCCCCTTGCGAGAGGACGGAGGCGGGCTCCTTTGCCTTGTCGGCGATGCCCACAAACTCCAGGGCGTCCAGGGCGCGGGCCTCCGCTCGCTTCACCCAGTCCCCCTTACGCCCTCCCCGGGGTCCGTAGGCTGCCACCAGCACGTTGGCCAGGACCGGAAGCCGCCTCAAAGGCCTGGGGTTCTGGAAGGTGGCGGCAAGCCCCAGGCGCACCCGCTCCCATGTGGGCAAGGGGGTGATGTCCCTCCCCTTGAAGAAGACCCGCCCCCCGTCGGGCCGGTGGATGCCGAGGAGGACCCGCAGGAGGGTGGTCTTGCCAGCCCCGTTGGGGCCAATGAGCCCCAGGATCTCCCGCTCGCCCACCCGGAGGTCCACGCTGTTTAGGGCCAGGAGCCCCCCGAACCGCTTGGTGATCCCCCTAGCCTCCAAGAGCGCCACCCTCCACCTCCTCCCTAAGCTCCCGGCGGGAGACCTTGCCCACGTCGGTTTTGGGAAGCTCCCCGCGGAACTCTATCTCTCGGGGAAGCTTGTAGGGGGCAAGGCGCTCCCTCAGGAAGCTGAGCAGGTCCTCCTCCGTCACCTTGCCCCGAGCCTCGGGTTCCAGGACCACGTAGGCCTTGGGGTAAGCCCCCACCTTGGGGTCCGGCACCCCGATCACTCCCGCCGCCTTTACCAAGGGGTGGGCCCGCAAAGCCTCTTCAATCTCCCGAGGGAAGACGGGCCGGCCCTTGTACTTGATCATGTCCTTGGCCCGGTCGTAGAAGTGGAAGTACCCCTCCTCGTCCATGCGCACCAGGTCTCCCGTGCGGAAGAAGCGGAGTCCGCGTTCCCTGAAGAAGCTTTTGGCGTTCTCCTCTTCCCGTTGCCAGTAACCCTGGGTGACGTTGGGGCCGGCAAGGGCAAGCTCCCCCACCTCCCCCACGGGGACGGGCTCGAGGGTGTCGGGGTCCACCACCAGGGCCTGGACGCAGGGCAAGGGGATGCCAAAGGACCCTCGCTTGACCCGTTCCCTGGGGTTGACGTGGCTTGCGGCGGAGGTTTCCGTCATCCCGTAGCCTTCGGCGACCTCCCGGCCGGTGCGCTGGAAAAAGGCCTCCGCCGTGGCCTCGTGCAGCGTGTCGGCCCCGCTTAGGACCACCTCGAGGCGCTTCCAATCCACCCAGTGGGTCCTGGGGTGGTCCCGGAGGAGCTCGTACAGGGAAGGGACGCCGAAGAAGTGGGTGGCCCGGTAGCGCACCATGGCCTCCAGGATCCAGTCGGGGTCGGGCGTGGAAAAGACCAAAAGCCGGGCCCCGGAAAGGAGCCCCCCAAGGAGGAGGACCACCTGGCCGTAGATGTGGTAGAAGGGCAGAAAGGCTAGGAGGGTGCTCCCTGGGCCGAAGGGGTTGAAGCTCTGGATCATCCGGTGGGCGGCGAGAAGGTTGTGGTGGGTAATCCGCACCCCCTTGGGCAGACCCGTGGTGCCCCCGGTGTAGGGGAGGGCGGCCAGGTCCTCGCCCTGTCGGGGTTCTGGGGCAGGAAGGGGGTTTGCCCGCAGGAGGTCGGAGAAGGTATAGACTCCAGGGCCCCGGGGCACGGGGAGGCGGCGTACCAGGAGCCTCTGCCAGGAGGGCAGGGCCTCCCAAAGGGAAACCACCACCTTCCCCTCCAGCTCCACCCCTGCCCGCTCGGCGTTTTCCAGAAGGGCGTCCTGGACCACGAGGAAGCGGGCGCCTGAGTCTAAAAGCTGGTGCCGGAGCTCGTGGGAGGTATAAAGGGGGCTTACCGGCACCACCACACCCCCCGCCCAAAGGATGCCCAGGTAGGCCACGGCGAACTGGGGACTGTTGGCCAGGTAAAGGCCCACCCGGTCTCCCGGCCTAAGGCCTAGGCCCTTAAGCCCTCCGGCAAAGCGGCGTATGGCCTCGTGGAGGTCGGCGTAGCGGTAGGTGCGCCCGTAGTAGACCAAGGCGGTCTTCCCGCCGAAGCGCAGGAAGGCCTCCTCCACCTGCTGGCTGACGCTCCCTACGGGAAGGGGAACTTCTTTGGGCGTGGTGGGAGGGTAGAAGCGAAGCCAAGGGCGTTCCCAATAGACCTCCGTCATGCCCGCACCTCCAAGCGCATCTCCACGCCACAAACGCGGCACCGCCTTCGGGTGAAGGGGTTGCGGACCTTGCACCGGGGGCACTCCTCCTCGAGGCGGTCCAGCACCCCCCGCACCACCCCCTGGGGCAGGAAGCGCATGACCAGGAGGATGAGGACGGCAAACCCCACCATGCGCCACTCCTCGGCCACCCGCAACACCTCCAGAAGGGGCACAAGGAGGAAGGTGCCCGCCACGGGGCCGTAGATGGTGGCGATACCGCCAAAAACCGTCCAGATAACGGGCTGAATGGAGTTAAAAAGCGACAGGCTATCCGGGCCCGCCACCCGCAGGTAGTGGGCGTAAAGCCCTCCTGCCAGTCCGGCGAAGAAGGCGCTTACGGCAAAGGCCAGGAGCTTGTAGGCCACGGTGTTCACCCCTACCATGCGCACCGCGGCTTCATCCTCCCTTAGGGCGTGGAAGACGAGGCCCACCCGGGAGTTGGCTATCCTCCAGAGAATGTAGACGGAAACAAGCATGGTGAGGGTGACCAGGTAGTACTCCTCTAGGCGGCTCTGGCCAAGGCGGGGAAGCCCCGAAAGCCCCAGCTCCCCTCCCGTGAAGTCCGGAAAGAGGAAGATGAACCCGAGCGCCAGGATGGGAAAGGCCAGGGTGATCAGGGAGAGGTAGGGTCCCTTTACCCGAAGGGAGGGTAAGCCCACGAGAAGGCCCGCAAGGGTAGCCAACGTGGCCCCCAAGGGAATGGTGGCCCAAGGGGCTAGACCGAGTTCCCGGCCCAGCAGGGCGGAGGTGTACCCCGAGATGCCAAAGAAGAAGGCGTGGCCCAGGCTCACCTGGCCGGTGTAGCCCGAGAGGAGGTCCCAGCTCGCCGCATAGAGGGCGAAAAGGCCGGACAGGGTGAGGATGCGCAGGAGGTAAGGGTCTTGCGAGAAAAGGGGGAAGAGGAGGAGGAAGAGGATGAAAAGCAGAGCGATAACCCGGCTCGGCAGGGCGAAGACCTCGTACCTAAGGAAACGTAGGAGCCACGGGACGGACCAGATGCGCAGGGGACTGGTCATCGCTCCTCCGCAAAGGATGCGCCGAAAAGGCCCTCGGGTTTGAACACCAGTACCAGAACCAGCACCAAAAGGGCCACGGCGGTGCGCAGGAAGGCGCCCCCAGGCACCAGGTTCACCACCACCACCTCGGCGAAAGCCAGAATCAAGGCTCCCAAGAGGGCTCCTAGAAGGCTTCCCAGGCCCCCCAGGACCACCGCCGCCAGCACCACCAGGAGGGGAGCGGTCCACATGTGGGGCTCCAAGGTGGCCATGGGGGCCACGGCAAGGCCCGCCAGAGTGGCCAAGAGGGCCCCCAGGCCCACGGCCCAGTACCCAGCCCGGGAGAGGCTTACCCCCACCAGTTCCGCCGCCTCCATATCCTGGGCGGCGGCCCGGATGGCAAGCCCAACGCGGCTCCCTTTGAGGAAGGCCCAGGCCAAAAGGAGGACGAGAGCGGCGAACGCCAGGGCGAGGAGCGCCTGCTGCGCCACCCGGACCCCCAGGATCTCCACGAAGCCGGGCAGGAGGGCTGGCACGGAACGGAAGTGCCTCCCGAAAAGGAGGAGGAGAACCTCTTGGAGGAGGAGGGCTATGGCGATGGTAACGATGAGGATGGTGGCCTCGTGTTCCCGCAAAGGCTCAAGGAAAAACCTGTAGGCGAGGAGGGCAAGGCCCAGGACCAAAAGGGCGGCGAGGAAGGCGGCGGGGAGGAAGCCCGTGTATCCCAGGAGGAATAAGAGGGCATAAGAGGCGGCCATGTAAAAGGCCGTATGGGCTAGGTTGAGGATGCGGGCCACCCCGTAGGTGAGGGCGAATCCCAGGGCCAACATGCCGTAGATCCCGCTTAGGACCAGCCCGTTGACCAAGATGGCGGCGAGCATCTACCGCCTCCAGGCCTCCACCACCCAGGGAGGGAGCTGGTAGGGCCGCACGCCCGCATACCCCACCACCCGGTCCCCCGCGCGCCAAGCCCGGGGCCAGAAGGCCTGCATCCGGTTCCCCACCCACTGGACGCCCAGGCCCGTGGTGTACCCAGGGCCCCAGGTGACGTCATGCACCTTGTCAAAGACAATCCTGCCCGAGGGGCCCACGTGGTCCGTGGCCTCGAGGGCCTTGACCACCGCCTCGGCTTCCAGGCTCCCCGCCCGGAGGATGGCCTCCTTCAGGAGGTGGAGGGCCACGTAGGCCCCGCTGGCCGTGTAGATGGGGAAGCGCTTGAAACGGCTCTGGAAGTTGCTGATGAAGGGAAGGGTCTTGGGCGTTATGGCCACGCCCGGGGCCAGGGTGTTCAGCGTGGCCACATAAGCCCCCAGTCCGTCTGTGGCCTGGAGCCACGTTTCCTGCTGGGCTTCCACATTGATTCCCACGGGGGCGGCGGGGATCTTGAGCCTACCCCAGTCCCGGCCAAAAGGTACCCCTACGGGCCCCGAGAGGACCGTGTAGATCACCTGGGCTTGGGCCCGCTGGATGGCGGTGAGCTCAGGCGTGACGTCCGTGGCCGTGGCCGAGGGCCGCCAGACCCCCACCACCTCGGCCCCGTACCCTTGGGGGGGTGGGGCGGCGATGAGGCGGCTTGCCGTTTCCACCAGGGGATCGGCCCAGGCGGCCCGTTCGGCCAGGATGGCCACCTTGGGCTTGGGCAGGTTGAGCTGTTGGCGCATCGCCTGCACCACCTCTCCTAAGAGGAGCAGGGAGGTGCGTGCCAGGTCGCTGGATTTGTTGGGGCTCACGCGGAAAAGGTACTTGAAGCGCTCGTAGTTGCGATCCACCCGGCCAGCGAGGATGCCGTCTAGGGCGGCACCCGTGATGAGGAAAGGCTTCTTGTAGTCCGCCGCTACCTCGGTCATGGCCAGGACAGCTTCGCTGCGAAAGCCCCCGATGAGGAAGTCCACCCTTTGGGCCGTGATGGCCCGTTCCACAGCGGTGGCAGCATCCGTCACGCTGGTGATCTCGTTGGTGTCCACGCGAACGAGCTCAATTCGGAACGCCCGGCCGCCCACCACCACCCCGCCTTCCCGGTTGATCTCCTCCGCCGCTAGGGTGGCCCCGTACCACGTGTGCTCCCCTTGAACGAACGCCATAGGGCCCACCACGCCCACGCGAATGACCTGGGCGAAGGCGGACCCCCCCAGGGTGGCCAGCAACACCAAGAGGCTTGTCTTGGTCCAGCTACGCCCCATCAGCCTCCCTCCCTTCCACCGGTGGGGCGCGCCTAAGTAAGCCTGCTAGGTGTAGACCCTGGCCCGCATGGAAAGCGCGCCCGAACTTACCGACCGGTTGGTTATCATGCTAATCTGCCCCCTCCGCCCCTGTCAAGTCCACCCGGGCTTGTCCGGGGTACACCCCAGAGGCGGGGGGAACACCCGCAACGGGGATAGGGCCCACCCCCTCCGACCCACGCCCGCACCGCCGGGGCCCATGGCCGGCACCTTGCAGAACTTCCCGCAGGTGGTCTAGCACCCTTTGGGTCAAGCTTGACAAAAGCGAAGGGATAAGGCTATCGTGGAACTTACCGACCGGTCGGTGACCTATGGTGACCACCACGAAAGCGCGCATCCTCGAGGAGGCCGCCAAACTCTTCACCGAGAAGGGTTACGAGGCCACGAGCGTCCAGGACGTCGCCCAAGCCCTGGGCCTTTCCAAAGCGGCCCTCTACCACCACTTCCGGAGCAAGGAGGAGATCCTTTTGGCCATCAGCCTCCAGGCCCTGGAGGGCCTGGTGCGGGCCGGGGAGGAGGCCCTGGCCCACCCGGACCCGAAAGAGGCGCTTCTCCGCTTCATGGAGGCCCATGCCCGCTACTTTGAGGAGAACTACCCCTTCTTCGTCACCATGCTCCAGGGCATAAAAAGCCTCTCCCCGGAAAACCGGGCCCTCACCAACCGGCTTCGGGACCGGCACGAGGCGAACCTTAGGGCCATCCTTCGGCGGGGCGTGGAAGCGGGCGTCTTCCGCCCCGTGGACGTGGCCCTGACGGGCCGGGCGGTGCTCTCCCTCCTCAACTGGATGATCCGCTGGTTCCGCCCGGGAGGGCCCATGCGGGCGGTGGAGGTGGCCCGCGCCTATCACGACCTGATCCTTAGGGGGTTAGAGGATGGAAGTACCCGAGCACAAGGAGCTTAGGGCCTTGGCCCGCCGCTTCCTGGAGGAGGCGGCCCCGGCCCTGAGGGAGTACGAGGAGAAGGAGGCCTTCCCCTGGCCCTTGGTGCGGCGTATGGGGGAGCTGGGCTTCCTAGGCGTTTTCGTCCCCGAGGACCTGGGCGGGGCGGGGCTGGACTTCTTCGCCTACCTTGCCCTTTTGGAGGAGATGGGAGGCTACGCCTCCTTGCGCTCCATCCTCTCCGTGCAGCAGAGCCTGGTCCTCACCCCTCTCCTCACCTACGGCACGGAGACGCAAAAGAAGCGGTATGTACCCCTCCTCGCCCGAGGAGAGGTCCTTGGCGCCTTCGGCCTTACCGAGCCCGAGGCGGGGTCGGATGCCGCAAGCCTCCGCACCCGGGCCTATAGGGACGGCGACCATTACATCTTGGAAGGCCAGAAGACCTTTATCTCCCACGGCAACGTGGCCGAGGTCTTCCTCATCTTCGCCAAGACGGACCCCGACAAGGGGGCCAAGGGCATCACCTGCTTCCTGGTGGAGCGGCAGGATGGGGTGCGCACGAGCCCCTTGAAGGGGAAGCTCGGCCTGAGGGCGGCGGACACGGGCATGGTCTTCCTGGACGGGGTGCGGGTGCCCAAGGAGCGGGTGTTGGGCCAGGAAGGGGAGGGCTTTAGGATCGCCCTTTCCACCTTGGACACGGGCCGCATCTCCTTGGCGGCGGGGGCGGTGGGGCTCATGGGGCGGGCGTTGGCGCTTTCCCTTGCCTATGTGAAGGAGAGGCGGCAGTTTGGCCGGCCCATCGCCGGTTTCCAACTGGTCCAGGAGCACCTGGCGGAGATGAAGCTGGATCTGGAGGCCTCGAGGCTCCTCACCTACCAGGCGGCCTGGAAAAAGGTCAAGGGGGAGCCCTACACCCTAGAGGCCAGCCTCGCCAAGCTCTACGCCTCCGAGGCCGCCAACCGGGTGGCCTACCGGGCCATCCAGGTCCACGGCGGCTACGGCTTCTTTGAGGAGTACGAGGTGGCCAGGCTCTACCGGGACGCCCGCATCCTGACCCTCTACGAGGGGACAAGCGAGGTGCAGAAGCTCATCATTGGGGCGCACCTCACGGGAACGAAGGCTTTTGACCCAGGGAGGTGAGGGTGGTATGCGGCTTTGGCGGCTTTTGGCGCTAGGCATGGCCCTCCTGGGCCTGGCCTTGGCCCAGGTGCGGGAGGGGGTGGACCTCGGGGTGCTCCAGGCCTTCAAGGCCCGCCTCGAGGCGGAGGTAGCCCAGGGCCGGCTCCCCGGCGCGGTGGTCCTGGTGGCACGGAACGGCCAGGTGGTCTTCCACGAGGCGGTGGGCTACCTGGACCCCAAGGCGCGGACCCCCATGGCCAAGGAGGCCATCTTCCGCATCTACTCCATGACGAAGCCCTTGACCTCGGTTCTCGCCCTACAGCTCGTGGAGGAGGGGCGGCTTTTCCTCACGGACCCCCTTGCCCTCTACCTCCCCGAGTTCCGGGAGATACGGGTGGGGGTGGAGCGGGCAGGCCCCGAAGGAAGGCCGGTGCTGGAGCTTGCGCCGTCCCAAAGGCCCATCACCCTCTACGACCTCCTGCGCCACACCTCGGGCATCACCTACGGCATCTTCTTTGACTCCCTGGTGAAGCAGGAGTACCGCAAGGTAAACGCCGACGCCCTGGACCAGACCCGGGAGGAGTTTTTGGCCAAGCTCGCCCGCCTTCCCCTCCAGTTCCAGCCTGGCACCCTCTGGGAGTACGGCAACTCCACGGACCTTCTCGGCCACCTCCTGGAAAGGGTCACGGGCAAGAGCCTCGCCGAACTCATGGAGGAAAGGATCTTCCGGCCCTTGGGCATGGTGGATAGCGGCTTCCAGGTGCCCCCGGAAAAGTGGGGCCGTGTTGCGGAACCTCCCGAGCGGGATCCCTTCACGGGAACCCCTACCCCCCTTCCCCTGAACGTGCGGGAGGCGCCCAAGCGCTATTCCGGCGGGGCAGGCGCCGTGGCCACAGCCCAGGACTACCACCGCTTTCTGCAGGCCCTGTTGAACGGCGGGGAGTTTGGGGGACGGCGCATCCTCTCCCGCAAGGGGGTGGAGCTCCTCACCCAGGACCACCTGGGTCCCCTCTACCTTCCCTCCCTACAACGGGGGGCCCCTTACCTCCCCGGCTTCGGGTACGGCTTCGGCCTGGGGGTGGCGGTGCGCCTCGAGGACGGGGGAAGCCCCTTGCCCGGCTCCAAGGGGGATTATTACTGGGCGGGGCTTTTTGGCACCTACTTCTTCGTGGACCCCAAGGAACGCCTCATCGGCGTTTTCATGATGCAGAACCCCGGGGGGCGCACCTATTACGCCGGGCTTTTCCGGAACGCCGTTTACGCCAGCCTGCGCTGATGGGGAGGCTCTCGGACAAAACCGTGCTCGTGACCGGAGCGGCCCATGGCATCGGCCGGGCGGCCTTGGAGCTCTTTGCCCGGGAAGGGGCTAGGCTCGTGGCGGTGGATGTGGAGGAGGAGGCCTTGGCCGAGGCCGTGGCTCCCCTGGAAGGGGAGGCGGTGGCCGTGGTGGCCGATGTAAGCGTCCCCGAAGGGGTGGAGGAGGCCTTCCGGGAGGCCTTGGAGGAGTTCGGGACGCTCCACGGGGTGGCCCACTTCGCGGGGATAGCCCATAGCGGCCTCTCTTGGAAGCTCCCCTTGGCGGAGTGGGAACGGGTGCTCCGGGTGAACCTCACGGGAAGTTTCCTGGTGGCCCGAAAAGCGGGGGAGGCCATGGAGGGGGGAAGCCTCGTCCTCACCAGCTCCGTGGCCGCCTTGGGTGCCCTGGGCCTTGCCCACTACGCCGCGAGCAAAATGGCCGTGGTAGGCCTCGCCCGCACCTTGGCCTTGGAGCTTGCCCGCAAGGGCATCCGGGTTAACGTCCTCGTCCCGGGCCTCATCGCCACCCGGATGACCACGGGGTTGCCCGAATGGGCATGGCGGCGAGAGGTGGAGGCCACCCCCCTTGGCCGGGAAGGCCGCCCCGAGGAGGTGGCCCAGGCGGCCCTCTTCCTCCTCTCCGATGAGGCGAGCTATATCACCGGCCAGGCCCTTTACGTGGACGGGGGCCGCTCCATCGTGGGCCCCGGGGCTTACCTTTCGCTTGCGCAGAGGAGGTGATGGGAGATGCCCATGTACTTTGAGGACTTTGAGGTCGGCCAAAGGTTTTCCACCCCGGCCCGCACGGTGACGGAGGCGGACGTGGTGAACTTCGCCGGGGTTTCCGGGGACTATAACCCCATCCACACCGACGCCGAGTTCGCCAAGGAAACCCCCTTTGGCCAGCGCATCGCCCACGGGCTTTTGGTGCTTTCCATGCTCACGGGGCTTCGGCAACGGGCGGGCCACTTTGAGGGCACCATCATCGCCTGGATGGAGATCCGGAACTACCGCTTCCTGAAGCCTGTCTTCATCGGGGACACGGTGCGGGGGGAAAGCGAAATCGTGGAGAAGCGGGAAACCAGCAAGCCGGACCGGGGCATCCTGGTGCAGAGGGTCAAGGTCTACAACCAGCGGGGCGAGGTGGTGCAGGAAGGGGAGTTCGTCACCCTGGTGCGGCGGAGGCCCGCTTGAGCCCCTTTGCCCGGTGGTTCCAGGCGGAGGTCCTGAGGAAGGAAAAGGGCGAGGCGGAGCTTCGCCTACAGGTGCGGGAAGAGTTCCTGCAGGGCCAAGGCCTCGTGCATGGCGGCATCCTCGCCGCCCTGTTGGATAGCGCCCTGGGCCAGGCGGTGGAAAGCTTAGGGGTCAAGGTGGTCACGGCCGAGCTTTCCGTGAGCTACCTACGCCCTGTACGGGAGGGGGTGCTCCTCGCCCGGGGGTGGGTGGTCCACCCCGGCCGGCACCTCCTCCACGCCGCCGGGGAGGTCCTTTGGGAGGGGAAGCGGGTGGCCTTCGCCAAGGGGGTCTTCTACCGGGTAGCCTAGGGCTATACTGGGTCTAAACGAAAGGGGGAAGCCATGTTCCCAAGCACCATGATGGACGAGGAGCTGAACCTTTGGGACTTCCTGGAGAGGGCAGCGGCGCTTTTCGGGAGGAAAGAGGTGGTCTCCCGCCTCCACACCGGGGAGATCCACCGCACCACCTACGCCGAGGTTTACCGGCGGGCGAAGCGGCTCATGAGGGGGCTTAGGGCCCTCGGGGTAGGGGAGGGGGACCGGGTGGCCACGTTGGGCTTCAACCACTTCCGCCACCTCGAGGCCTACTTCGCCGTGCCCGGCATGGGGGCCGTGCTCCACACCGCCAACCCCCGCCTGAGCCCCAAGGAGATCGCCTACATCCTGAACCACGCCGAGGACAAGGTCCTCCTCTTTGACCCGAACCTCCTTTCCCTGGTGGAGGCCCTCCGCCCGGAACTGAAGACCGTGCGCCACTTCGTGGTCATGGACGAGAAGGCCCCCGAGGGGTACCTGGCCTACGAGGAGATTTTGGGAGAGGAGGCGGAGCCCCACCGGGTCCCCGAGCGGGCTGCCTGCGGCATGGCCTACACCACGGGGACCACCGGCCTACCCAAGGGGGTGGTGTACAGCCACCGGGCCCTGGTCCTCCACTCCTTGGCGGCCAGCCTCTTTGACGGCACGGCCCTTTCGGAAAGGGACGTGGTCCTTCCCGTGGTGCCCATGTTCCACGTGAACGCCTGGTGCCTCCCTTACGCCGCCACCCTGGTGGGGGCCAAACAGGTCCTGCCGGGGCCCCGCCTAGATCCCACCTCCTTGGTGGAGCTCTTTGACGGGGAGGGGGTCACCTTCACCGCCGGGGTGCCCACGGTGTGGCTCGCCTTGGCGGACCACCTGGAAAGCACCGGCCACCGCCTGCGGACCCTGAGGCGGTTGGTGGTGGGGGGTAGCGCCGCCCCCAAAAGCCTCATCGCCCGCTTTGAGAGGATGGGGATAGAGGTGCGCCAGGGCTACGGCCTCACGGAAACCTCCCCGGTGGTGGTGCAGAACTTCATCAAGAGCCACCTGGAGGGCCTCCCGGAAGAGGAGAAGCTCACCCTCAAGGCCAAGACCGGCCTCCCCATCCCCCTGGTGCGCCTACGGGTGGCGGACGAGGAGGGCCGCCCCGTGCCCCGGGACGGGAAGCGCATGGGGGAGATCCAGCTCAGGGGCCCTTGGATTACCCGGGGCTACTACCAAAACGAGGAGGCGAGCCAAAGGGCCCTCACCGCCGACGGGTGGTTCCGCACGGGGGACATGGCCGTGTGGGACGAGGAGGGCTACGTGGAGATCAAGGACCGGCTCAAGGACCTCATCAAGTCGGGCGGGGAGTGGATCTCCAGCGTGGACTTGGAAAACGCCCTCATGGGCCACCCCAAGGTGAAGGAGGCGGCGGTGGTGGCCATCCCCCACCCCAAGTGGCAGGAGAGGCCCCTGGCGGTGGTGGTGCCGAGGGGCGAGGCGCCAACCCCTGAGGAGCTTGGCGCCCACCTCCTCCAGGCGGGCTTTGCCAAGTGGCAGCTTCCCGACGCCTACGTGTTCGTGGAGGAGATTCCTAGGACGAGCGCCGGCAAGTTCCTGAAGCGGGCCCTTAGGGAGCGGTACAAGGACTACTACGGGGGTGTCTGATGTTTTTGGAGCAATTTCGCTTGGATGGCAAGGCGGCCTTGGTGACGGGGGGCTCCCGGGGGCTTGGCCTCGAGGCGGCCCTGGCCCTCAAGGAGGCGGGGGCCAAGGTGGCGGTGATGGCCCGGCGGGCAAGCTTCTTTGAAGAGGCCCGCAAGCACCTGGGGGAGGATGCCCTCTACCTGGAAGGGGACGTGCGGGACGAGGCCCGCCTGGAGGAGCTTTGCGACCAGGTGGAACGGGAGCTCGGCCCCCTCACGGTCTTGGTGAACGCCGCCGGCATCAGCTGGGGTGCGCCCTCCCTGGAGATGCCCGTGGAAAAGGTGCGGGAGGTCCTGGAGGTGAACCTGGTGGGGGCCTTTTTGGCGAGCCGCGCCGCCGCCAAGCGCATGAAGGAAAGGGGCTACGGCAAGATCATCCACATCGCCTCCGTGGCCGGCCTTAAGGGGGAGTACCCCGAGGTCCTGGACGCCGTGGGCTACTCTGCCTCCAAGGGTGGGCTTGTAGCCCTTACCCGGGACCTGGCGGTGAAATGGGGGCGGTGGGGCATCCGGGTGAACGCCCTGGCCCCTGGGTTTTTCCCCACCCGCATGACGGAAAAGGTCCTGCCCAAGGCCGAGCCTCTCCTAAGGGCTACCTTGCCCTTGGGCCGGGCGGGGAGGCCCGGGGAGCTCGGGGGGGCGGTGCTCTTCCTGGCAAGCCCCGCCTCGGACTACATCACGGGGGTGGTCCTGCCCGTGGACGGCGGGGCCACGGCCCTTTAGAGGTCGGGAAGCCTTTGGGCCGCTTCCTTGAGCCTTTCCCGGGAGGCGTGGAGGTAGATCTGGGTGGTGGCGATGGACTCGTGGCCCAAGAGGTCCTTCACGGCATCCAGCTCCACGCCCACCTCCACCAACAAGGTGGCGTAGGCGTGGCGGAGCTTGTGGGGGGTGAAGCGCCGGGGGTCAAGGCCCGCCCGTAGGGCGGCCTCCCGGAACTTGGCCTCCACCCAGCGGGCGGAAGGGGTGCGCCCCCGGCGGCGGCCCTGCGAGAAAGTGAAAACCGGAACATTCCCTTGGGGAAGGCCCAGCTCCAGGAGGGCCTCCCGGGCCGTCTTGGAAAGGGGCACGAGCCGCTCCTTGTTGCCCTTGCCCACCACCCGCACCGCCACAGGAAGGCCCTTTTCCAGCACCAGGTTCCGCCCCTTAAGGGAGAGGGCCTCGGAGATGCGCAAGCCGGTGCCGTAGAGGAAGCGGGCCAAGCCGCTGAGGAGCTTGGCCGCCTTGTCCTCGGCGAAGGCCGAGAGGAAGCGCTTAAGCTCCTCGGGGTTTGGGTGCAGGGGCAGCCTGCGGCCCGCCTTGGGCCGGCCGATGCCCTCCGTGGGGTCGTCCACCGCCTCGCCCCGCACCTGGGCGAGGTAGCGGTAGTAGCTCCTCAGGGCCGCCAAGAACCCTTGGACCCTTCTTGGGGACCAGCGCTCGGCGAGCAGAAGGGCCCGCACCGCCTCGGGGCCTGGGGGGAGGGCGTGGGCCTCGAGGAACCGGAACCAGAAGGCCAGGTCCTGGAGGTACCGGCGGACCCCCCTTGGGGAGTAGCCCCGTTCCAGGAGGAGGTATTCCGCATAGGGGGCGAGGGGGGTAAGGGCGTTATCGGGGCTTTTAACACCGAGGGTTTTCCAAAGAACCTGGGTGGGGGTACTGGGGTCCATGGGGGCATTATACATGCGCGAAATGTACCTTTCGCGAACACAATCCAGGCCCGAACCACTCCCTGGCTAATCGGGCTCCAGCACCCCGCTCAGCGCCCCCAGCTGCTCCGCCGCCGCCCTTGCCACCCGCGGTTTTACCCCGATCTCCGCCAGAAGTTCCGCCGCCGCCAGCATCTCCTCGCGCCGCCTCCCAGCGTGGCGCAAGCTTCCCTCCACCAACCGCTCCACCAGGGCCTCGTCGGCCTCTTTCAAGGTTTGGGCGACGTTGGCCTTAAGCTCCGCCTCCAAGCCCAGGCGTCGCGCCCCCTCCAAGGCTTCCATCACCGCCGCCGCCATTCCCTTGAAGAAGACGCTTCGCAGAAGCTTTCGGGTAGCCGCATCCCCCGGGGCCTCCCCCACGACCTCCACCACGGCTCCCAGGGGTTCCAGGCGTTCCCGATAGGCGAAAGCCCCGGACCCCGAAGCCAGGGAGGGGGTCTTAAGCCCCTTCCCCGGCACCGGACTCATCAGGGCCACGTCGGCGAAAAGCGCTCCTGTGGGGGCAAGGATTGCCGCCAAGGAGCGCTTGAGCTTGGGGGATGCGGTGTTCAGGTCAGCGTAGACGGCGCCTGGGCTCAGAACGGGGGCCACCTTCTCCGCCACCTCCAGGGCCACCCGGGCCCAGTTCACGGAAAGGACCACTTGGGCTCCATGGGCCGCCTCCCTTTCGCTTTGGGCGCGGTGGATGCCGGGCACGTTTTTTTCCGGAATGGGGTCGTACCCCACCACCTCGGCCCCCGCCTGGACAAGATCCCAGGCGATGGCCGAGCCCGCCTCCCCAAGGCCTAGCACCGCCACCCGGAGCCTAGCCATGGCCTCCCTCCTCCCGAAGCCGCGCCGCTTGGGCCAATTGCTCCGCCACGCGCTCCCTGAGCCCATAGAGGTCCAAGGAGAGCTCTCCCCCCGCAAACCGTTCGCGCAAGCGCCCCTCGCGTTCTGCCCGTTCCCGGGCCTTTTGCAACACCTCCCGGGCCCGCTCCCGGGGAACCACCACCACCCCGTCCCCATCCAGGACCAGGTAGTCCCCAAGCCGCACCTCCACGCCCCCTAGGAAGACGGGAACCCCCAGGCCCAAAAGCCTCTCCCGCTTCGCCCCCTTAGGGCTCACCCACCGGGCCCAGACGGGCAGGCCCAGGGCCGCTAGCTCGTCGGCATCCCGCACCGCTCCGTCCACCAGGATGGCCGCCGCCCCTTGGGCCTTGGCCTGGGTGGCCAGGAGTTCCCCCACCAGGGCCACGGGTTCCGCTGCCGCTTGGGCCAGGACCAGGACCTCCCCCGGCTTTAGGGCAGCCATGGCCGCATGGGCCCCCAGGTTGTCCCCCGGGGCGCAGAGCACGGGAAAAACGGGGCCCGCCGCCTTGACCCCCGGGGGAAAACGCAGGAAGGAAAGCGGAACAAGTCCCTCCCGCCCCGAGGCCTCGTAAACGGTAGCGCTACCCAGCTCGGCGAGCGCTTTCACCTCTTCTGGCGTAAGCATGCCACCTCCTACAGGCTTCGCACCACCTGGGGCAGGACCCGCTGGAAGGCCTCTGCCTTCTCTATGTCCTTTAGGCCCGAGATCCGCCGGGCGTGGTTGGCCCGGTGCTCCGCCCGTTCGGCGTAGTAGCGCCGCAGGTACGCCTGGGATGCAAAGACCTCCATGGCCTTAAGCTTCTTCTCCCACACCGGGGTGATGTCCAGGAAGAGGTTGGGCACGAAGCCGCAGAGCTCCGGCTGGTGGGGTTCAAAAAGGAGGAACTCCGGCGGGCGGATAGTCTTAAAGGCGCTCGCCACCCCTGCGCCCGAAGCCAACTGCCGGGCGAGCTCCGTGGCCTCGTAGGCCACCGGGTGGTCGGGGTTGAAGGGGTCCTTGGGGGTATGCGTCATGAGCACATCCGGGGCGAAGTCCACCAGAACTTCCACCAAGCGCCCTAAGGCTTTCTCGTCCACCCGCAAGGGGTAGTCCCCCAGGTCCAGGGGCACAAACTCGGCTCCCAGAATGGCCGCCGCCCGGCTTGCCTCCTCCTGGCGGATGGCTTTCACCCGCTCCAGGGTCTGCCCCGGCTCCTTCCAAAGCTCCCCCGACTCCCCCCGCTCCCCATAGCTCAAGGCCACCACCAGGGCCTTACCCCCTTGGGCCACGGTGAGGGCGATGGCCCCACCGGCCCGCCACACGAAATCCGCCGCATGGGCGCTCACCACCAACAGGCGCTTCACTCCTTCCCTCCCCTCGCCAGCTTTGCGGGTACAGTCACCGCCATATGCCGCACCTCCTCGTCGCTAAACCCGGCCTGCAGGAGCCGGTCGGCAAAGAGGGCAAGCCCTTCCTCCACAGGCGGGTTGGCCGGCTGGCCGAGGTCCGTGGACAGAAGGCTCTGTTCCACCCCCGCCTCCCGGATGGCGCGAAAGAGCTTCTCCCAGGGAACCTTCCCCGTGTGGGAGGGTGCAAAGCAACGTTCCAAATACACCCCCTGGGAGGCCAGGTAGCGCTGGTCGCTCAGGGGAAGGTCTTGGGTGGGATAGTCGGGGTGGGTGACCACCACGTGGGATACCCCTTCTTCCAAGGCCGCCTCCACAACCTTCAGGATTTCCTCCCGCGAGAGATGCCCCGTGGCCACCACCATCTGGTGGCGGGCGGCAACCTTGAGAACCGCCCGGGCCTCGGGCCTCACCTTGCCCTTGGCATCCAGGACCTCTATGGGGGGTGGTAAAAGCCCTGCCTCTCGGAAAGCTTCCTGTAGCTTAGCCCACTGGGGCCTCTTCCCTGGGGGCAGCCCCGCTACCTCGCGGGCCTCGTTGGCCGCGTCCACCGTGGGGAACCAGAGGAAGCGAGCCCCAGCCCGTGCGGCGATCTCCACCGCCAGGGGGTTTAGCCCCCCTACCCCGTGGTTGAGCACGATGGCTCCCAGGACCTCTACTCCGGGCACCGCCCCCCCCACCACCTGGGCCCGTTCCGCCGTGGGGGCGTAGTGGGACTTCAGAACAAACCCCCTAAGGCCCACCTGGCGAAACCGCTCGGCCAGGGCTAGATCGTGGATCCTCCTGGGAAGGATGTCGGGTTCCACGTGGACGTGGAGGTCGTAAGCCCCCTGAACCAGGGCCCAAGCCCGCTCGCTGGGCGTCATAGCGGGCCTCCCTTCGCCTGGCGCAAAGCCGCCAGAACGCCTTCCAGGTGCTCCCGCATGGCCCTTTCGGCCCCCTCCTCGTTGCGGGCGGCCACGGCTTCCAAAATTCGGGCGTGTTCCTCTAGCGAGCGCTGTGAACGCCCGGGAACCAAAACGGTCCGGTACTGGTGGCGCACCCCTTGGGCCCTCAGGGCCTCGATGAGCCGCTTGGCCGTCTGGTGCCTCGAGGCCTCCACCAGGGTCCGGTGGAAGGCGGCGTTGAGCTCGGACATGCCCAGGAGATCCCCTTGCGCGAACCGCTCCCGCATCTCTGCGAGGATTTCCCGAAGCCGGGCCACCTCCTCCGGCGTGGCGCGGCGGGCGGCGTAGCGGGCCGCCAGGCATTCCAAAGCCATGCGGGCCTCGAGGACCTCCACCGCCTCTTCCTCCGAGATGGCCCGCACCCAGGCCCCACGGTAGGGAGCGCTTTCCACCAGACCATCCTGCTCCAGCTTGGCCAAGGCGGTGCGGATAGCGGCCCGCCCAAGGCCGAAGCGCTCGGAAAGGTCCTTTTCTACAAGGCGCTGCCCCGGAAGGAGTTCCCCCGTAAGGATAGCCTCCCGCAGGAGATGGTAGGCCTGCTGTACCTCCGTGGTCTTGTCCGCAGCCGGCATTAGGCCTCCTCCACCGGGGGGACCCCGTAGGTGTGGAAGGTTTCCACCGTCTTCAAGCCCCAGGCCTGCCCCCTCTTTCGCTCCTCCTCGTTCCAGACGATGGGCCTCCAGTCGGGGGCAAGGAGGAGGCGCGCTCCGGGGCAGGCGATCTCAAAACGGCATCCACCGGGCTCGTAGACGTAGAGGAAGAAGGTCTGCTGAATGGCGTGCTTGTGGGGGCCCGTTTCAATGTGGACCCCGTGTTCCAAGCAGATGTCCGCCGCCCGCAGGACCTCCTCTCGGCTGTCCACGGCGTAGGTGAAGTGGTGTAGCCTACCCCTCACTCCCAAGTGGTCTTTCGTCACGGCCACATCGTAAGTCTTGTTGTTGCACGTAAGCCAGGCCCCCTGTTCGCTCCCATCGCTAAAGATGATCTGCTCGGTGACCTTCATGCCCAAGAAGCGCTCCATGAACTCCCGCACCGCCCCCACGTCGGACGCCAGGATGTTGATGTGGTCCAATCGCCTAAGGTTCGCTCCCCTTCCCGGGAAGCGGGAGGCCTGGTTCTTGAGGGCAGGGCGGGTAGCCTCGGTGGGGGTGTACCAACGGGTTTCGTAGTAAAGCTCCATTAGGTGCCCATCCGGGGTGCGGAACCGGTAGGCGGGGCCGTGCCCCAGGTCCCCATCTGTCCACCCCTCCCCAAGGCCGGAGGCCTCGAGGGCCTTCACCCGACGGGTTAACGCTTCCGGGCTCTTGACACGAAAGGCGAAATGGCCCAAAGCGGGCTTGGTGCCCGCAGTGAGCTTGAGGGTATGGTACTCGTAATCATCCCAACCCCGAAGGTAAACGGAATCCCCCTCCTGCCCGCTTACCGTCATCCCCATGACCTCGGTGAAGAACGATAGGCTGGCCTCGGGTTTGGGGGTGATGAGCTCCACGTGGCCCAGGTGGGCTAGGTCGCCATAAGGCCAACGGGCGTATTCGCCTCCTTCCATAGGGAATACCTCCTCAACGGCTAGGCTACCCTAGCGTCAACCAAATTGTCAACAATTTATTCCGAGGTTCGGGTTCGCTATAGCGGAACACCCCCGTAGCCACCCCTCCCCTTTTTGCCCTACCCTGGGTCTTGGAGGCCAAAACATGGTGCAAACGGCGAAACCCGTGCGGTTATACATTGGCGGCGTTTGGCGGGAGGCACAAACCGGAAAGCGCTTTGTTCGTAGGAGTCCCCTGGATGGGGAGATGGCAAGCGAGGCGGAAGCGGCGGGCTTTGAGGACGCCCGAGAGGCGGTGGAAAGCGCCGAAAAGGCGTTTTTCACCTGGTCGGAAACGCCCCCAAGCGAACGGCGCGAGCTACTTTGGCGGGCCGCAGAGGCCCTCGAGGCCAGGAGGCCCGCCTTCGTGGAGGCCATGGTAGCGGAAACGGGGAGCACCCCTGGGTGGGCCGAGTTCAACGTACACCTGGCAGCGGGAATGTTCAAGGAGGCCGCCGCCCTCACCACGCAAATCACAGGGGAAGTCATCCCCTCCGACCGGCCAGGAACCCTTGCCTTCGCCATCCGTCAACCCGTGGGGGTGGTCCTCAGCCTTGCGCCCTGGAACGCCCCCGTGATCCTGGGAGTGCGTGCCCTGGCCACGCCCCTTGCCTGCGGTAATACCGTGGTTTTCAAAGGTTCCGAGCTTTCCCCCAAAACCCACGCCCTTATCGTGGAGGCCTTGGAGGAAGCGGGGTTTCCCCCGGGGGTCGTTAACTTCCTTACCACTTCCCCCGAAGACGCTCCCCAGGTGGTGGAGGCCCTCATCGCCCACCCTGCCGTGCGCCGGGTCAATTTTACCGGTTCTACCCGTACGGGAAGGATAATTGCCGAGCTTTGCGGGCGCCACCTGAAACCGGTCCTGTTAGAGCTCGGTGGTAAGGCACCGGCCATCGTGCTTAGGGACGCTAATCTGGAAGAAGCGGCCAACGCTATCGCCTTTGGTGCATTCGCCAACCAAGGACAGATCTGCATGTCCACCGAGCGGCTCGTGGTGGAAGAAGCGGTGGCGGATGCCCTGGTGGAGCGGCTAGCGCAGAAAGCCCAACGCCTTGCCGTGGGAGATCCCCGTCGGGAACCCGTGGCGCTCAGTTGTCTGGTGGATCCCAAGGCCACAGACCGCGTGGCTGAACTCCTCGAGGAGGCCCTCGCCCAAGGGGCCACGCTCGTAGCCGGTGGACGGAGGGAAGGCCCCTTCCTCTGGCCTACCGTAGTGGACCATGTAACCCCTAAAATGCGCCTCTACCACGAGGAATCCTTTGGCCCGGTGGTGGCGGTGGTGCGGGTCAAGGATGAAGAGGAAGCCCTGAGGGTGGCCAACGACACCGAGTACGGTCTCTCCGCAGCCATCTTCACCCAGGACATCGCCAAGGGCCTCCGGCTAGCTAAGCGGATTCAGTCCGGCATCTGCCACATCAACGGTCCCACGGTCCACGACGAGCCCCAGATGCCCTTTGGGGGCGTGAAAGCTTCCGGATTTGGGCGCTTTGGCGGCCGGGCTGGAATCCATGAATTCACTGAGCTTCGCTGGATCACGGTACAAACGGAACCTCTGCACTACCCCTTCTAAAGGGCTGCACTTTATGGAGGAGGTGAACCATGAAGGAAACCCGCAGGTCTTTTCTCTGGAAGGCCCTAGCCACCGGGGCGACCCTCCTGGTCCCGGGCAGGGCACAAGGCCGCACGGTGCGGATCGGCTACTCCATCTCCAAAACGGGGCCTTACGCTACGGGAGCGGGCATCACAACCCTGCCCAACTACCGCCTTTGGGTGGAGGAGGTCAATGCTACTGGAGGGCTTAAACTGGCCACGGGCCCCACACGGGTTGCGGTGGTGGAGTACGATGACCGCTCCACTCCCGAGGAGGCCATCCGGAACATAGAGCGCCTTATTGTCCAGGATCGGGTGGACTTCGTCTTGCCTCCCTGGGGCACGGCGATGAACCTCGCCGTGGCTCCCGTTTTCGCTCGCCACGGTTACCCCCAGTTGGGGGTGGCCAACCTGAGCGAAAAGACCCCTGAGCTGGTGCGGCGCTGGCCCAGCTACTTCTCCTTCCTAGGCCTACCTTCCCAATACGCTGAGGCCCTCGCTCTTTTGCTTCGCAACCTGGCTGCGGCCGGCAGAATTGGGCGGCGCGTGGCAGTGGTACACACGGACGACGAGTTCGGCTTAGAGCTTTCCAATGCTTTCCGCCGGGCAGCGCAAAAGGAAGGCCTGGAACTGGTCTACTTTCAGAGCTACCCGCAGGGCTTCAGCGACTTCGTTTCGCTCCTCAATGCGGTTAAAGGCCGCAACCCCGATGCCTTCGTTGCCTTTAGCTACCCAGCGGAAACCCTCGCCTTCCCAGAAGCGGCAGCGGTGGTGGGCTTTAACCCGGCGGTCTTCTTCCTTGGGGTCGGCACAGCCTTTCCTGTTTTCCGCCAGCGTTACGGAACCAGGGCCGAAGGCGTGATGGGATTAGGTGGCGTGGTGCCCAATCAAGCCTGGCGGAACTATTTGGAACGGCACAAAGCGGTGACAGGCCAGGAGCCAGACCGCTGGGCAAGCCAGGTAACCTACGCCTCCCTTCAGGCGCTGAGAGGGGCTATTGAAAAGCTGGGGAAAGTAGACCGTTTCCAAATCGTACGCCTCCTGCGCCAGGAAACCTTTGATACCATCCTTGGGCCGCTAAAGCTGGAGGGCAACATTTTCCGTGGCAACTGGCTCATCGGCCAGTGGCAGGACGGCGAGTTTGTGGCGGTGATGCCGGAACGGCCGGGAGCTGCTTCCCCGCGGGTACCCAAGCCCGCCTGGAACCGTTAAATCCATGGTGCTCCTGGAAGCCCTCATCACCGGGGGCATCGCTGGGGGGGTCTACGGGCTTCTCGCCCTGGGCCTTTCCCTCCAATACGGGGTGGCGCGCATCCTCAACCTAGCCTATGGAGAAGCGGTTATTCTGGCTGGCATCGCCACCTTCTTGCTTTACCAAGGCTTGGGGCTTAGCCCCTTAGTCTCCCTAGCGGTTTTGCCCCCCCTTTCCTTTCTCCTCCACCTCCTTTTCCACCGCATCCTCTTTCTTCCGTTGGTAGGACGAACCCTGGCCTTGGACGGAACCACGGAAGGGCGAATTATTCTCCTGACCTTTGGGGTCTCGTTTCTGGTCCAGGGGCTTTTGGCCGCCGAAGGGGGAGGAAGAATCTTTAGCTACAGCTACCTAAGCCAAGGGGTAGCGCTTGGGCCAAGCGCGGTGGCCCTTAATCGCCTATTGGCCTGTTTCCTGGGGCTAGCCTTGATAGGCTTGACCCATCTCTTCCTCAGGCGAACCCGCATGGGCATGGCCATACGGGCCCTGAGCCGGGAACCCGAGGAAGTCCTTCTAGTTGGGGTCCCTGCCGCACGCTTGGCGGGTTACCTGTTCGCCTTGGGTGGGGGAGTGGCGGCTGCCGCTGGGGTGCTCTTCAGCATGTTTCTGGCCCTCACGCCCGCCATGGGTCCTGAATTCACACTCAAAGCCTTAGTGGTGGTGGTTCTAGGTGGCTTGCAAGGTACGGCGGGGGTTTTGGTTGGTGGCCTGGTGTTGGGCGTGGCTGAGGCCCTTGTGACCCGCCTTGTAAGCCCTGGCCTGAGCCTTGCTGCCGTCTATGGGCTTTTTGTCCTCGGGGTGCTCTATTTGCGAGGACAAAGGGAGACTGTGCGGCAATGAAAGGATACTTGGGTTTCTTCTTCTTGTTGGCCCTGGCCTTGCCCCTTTTCGGAAGCGAGTACCTCCTCTCTGCCGGGGTTTCGGTCATCCTTTACGCCACGCTGGCGGCTACCTGGGCCACGTTCACGGGCCCTGCGCGGTATCTGAGCCTGGCCACTTCTGCGTTTTTCGGGATAGGGGTTTACACGGTAGCCCTCCTCCATCCTTACCTACCCTGGCCTGCGTTGGTACCCTTGGCCTATTTGTTTAGCGCCCTTCTGGCTCTAGGAGTAGGCCTTGCCACCCTAAGGCTCCAGGGGATTTACTTCACCGTCTTCACCTATGGCCTGGCGGAACTGATCCGCCAAGGTGTAACCTGGATCCAACGCAACGTAGGTGGGTCCGTGGGCAACTACATCTTTGTGGAGATAAGCCCACTAACCCTTTACTACACCCTGGTAGGCATCTCCATGGTCGCCTTAATCGCCGGGCTACGCTTCCAGGAAAGCCGGTTCGGGCTCGCCCTCACCGCCACGGGGGATGACGAACTGGCGGCCCGCCACGCCGGGATACCGGTCTTCGGGCTTCGGATAGGGGTTTTCGCCCTCACGGCTGGGATTATGGGTGCGGTGGGGGCCGTGGTGGCCCCGCGCTGGGTCTACGTGGACCCCGGGCTCGCCTTTAACCCCAACCTCTCTTTCCTTACCGCCGTCACCGCTCTGCTCGGGGGCTTGGGGAATCCGGCGGGAGCCTTCTTGGCCGCTCCCCCCTTGGTGCTCGCGTATGACTTTCTAAGCGGCCGCTTTCCCCACCATGCCACAGCCCTCATGGGACTGGGTTTCATCCTGCTGGTTTACTTCTTGCCTCGAGGCCTCCTGGGCCTCTTTCCTACCCCAAGGCCCCAGACACCACGCCACCCCCAGGCGGCGCAAAACCTCACCAAGGCCTTTGGGGGGTTGGTGGCGGTGGCGCAGGTGGACTTAGAGGTACGGCCGGGAGAAGCGGTGGGCCTCATAGGCCCGAACGGTTCGGGGAAGACCACCGTTTTGGGCCTTCTCGCAGGTACCCTAAAACCCGATGGAGGGCGGGTGCGCTTCCTGGGACAGGAGGTAACCGGTCGGCCTCCAGAAACCCTGGCCCGGCTTGGCCTGGCCAGGACCTTTCAGCAGATACGCCTCTTCCCCTCCCTCAGCGTTTACGCCCACGTTTACCTCCCCTTGTGCTTCCAAGATGCCGAGAAGGCGGGGGGCCAGGCCTGGGCGATTTTGGCCAGGGTGGGCTTGGAGGAGAAGGCCCACCTTTACCCCGCCTCCCTGACTTATTTGGACGCAAAGCGGCTAGAGTTGGCCCGGGCCCTGGCCCTTTCCCCTCGGCTTCTCCTTTTGGATGAGTGGTTGGCGGGGCTGAACCCTGCGGAGTTGCAGCAAGCAGTTACCCTTCTCCACGAGCTTCAACGGGAAGGGATATCCCTCCTCATCGTGGAACACCTGATGCCCGCCATCCGAGCCTTGTGCGACCGCGTCTATGTCCTCTCTTTCGGAGAAATCATCGCCCAAGGGCCCACCGAGGAGGTTTTGCGTCACCCGAAGGTGGTGGAGGTCTACCTGGGGGTGGAGCATGCTTGAGGCGCAAAAGTTTAGCGTTGCCTATGGAGCCCACCGGGCGGTGGAGGGGGTAACGATTCGCTTAGGCCCAGGTGAGGTGGTGGCGGTGCTCGGCGCCAACGGGGCGGGGAAAAGCTCCCTTTTGCGGGGGCTTATGGGCTTAGCCCCCGCTCAGGGCAGGCTCTTGTTGGAGGGGGAGGACGTGAGTTTCCTAGCGCAGAGGGGATTGACCGAGGCCTTGGTGGGGAGGGGGCTCGTGCTGGTGCCGGAGCGGGGTGGAGTGTTCCGCAGCCTATCTGTGCGGGAAAACTTACTCTTAGGTGGCTACCGGACGGGCGAACCTCCATGGCGGGACATCTTTTCCCTCTTCCCCGCCCTCGAGGCCCGCCTCGGACAGCGGGTGGGCTCCATGAGCGGAGGCGAGCAACGCATGGTCGCTCTAGCCCGAGCCCTAGCGGCCAGGCCTCGGTACCTCCTGTTGGACGAGCCTACCCTGGGCCTTGCCCCCCTTTTGGCCAAACGCCTCCTGGCCACCCTCAAGGCCTTTGCCGCCCAAGGTGTGGGCGTTCTTTTGGTAGAGCAGAATGCGGGCCTAGCGCTCCAGGTAGCGCAACGGGCCTACCTCCTTCAGGAAGGGCGCATCGTGCGCGAGGGCTCTGCGGAAACCTTGCTCCACGATCCCATCGTGCGCCAGGCCTACTTGGGGGGCTGATCCTCGCGCTCCTCCAGGATGAAGACCCTAAGCCTCCCAGGGGGTGTACCCAAGACCTCCTGGAAGATTTCCTCCGCCTCTTTCCTAATGCGTTCCCTAAGCTCTTGGCTTAAGGGTTCCTTGCCGGCCACCAACACCTCCAACATGGGCACGGTCCACCTCCGCTAGACAAAGCGCAAGGATAGGGCCCTTCCCCCCGTCCCCACCAAGGTGAAGAGGTCGCCCGGGCGGGCCACCTGCACCGGGGCCCAGGCCCCGGACATGACGATGTCCCCCGGCTCCAGGGCCACCCCGAAGGCGGCCAGGGCGTTGGCGAGCCAGGCCACCGCCCTGGCCGGGTGCCCCAGGCAGGCCGCCCCCGCCCCCTGGGCCACCACTTCCCCGTTCTTGTAGAGCACGAGGCCCAAAGCGGAGAGGTCCTCCTCCAGCAAGGCCCGCTCCCAAGGCCCCACAAAAAAGGCCCCGAAGGAGGCGTTGTCGGCGATGGTGTCCTCTATGCGGATCCGCCAGTCCCGGATGCGGGAGTCCACGATCTCCAGGGCGAAGGCCACCGCCTCCGTGGCGGCCAGCACCTCCTGCGGGGTCACGTGGGGGCCCTGAAGGCGCCTTCCCATGAGGAAGGCCAGTTCCCCTTCCACCCGGGGCTGGAGGAAAAGGGAGGCCTCCACCTCAGCCCGCTCCCCCACCCCCAGGAAGCGGCTCGCCCAGAGGTTGCCGAAGTCCGGCTGGTCCACGCCCAGCTGCTCCTGGACCGCCCTCGAGGTGAGGCCGATCTTGCGCCCCACCACCCGGTCCCCCTTGGCGAGGCGCAGGCGGTTCCAGGCCTCCTGGACCCGGTAGGCGGCCTCCAACCCCTGGAGGCCCCGCTCGGAAAGGGGTTCTATGGGCCTCCTCGCCTCCCAAGCCGTTTCCAGCTCCTGCGCGAAGGTTTCGGGGCTCATGGCTCACCGGTTGGCGATGCAGACGTTCTTGGTCTCGTAGTAGAACTCGTAGCCGTAATGCCCTCCCTCGCGGCCAATCCCCGACTGCTTGGCCCCGCCGAAGGGCACCCGCAGGTCCCGCACGAACCAGTCGTTCACCCAGACCGTGCCCACCTCGAGGGCCTCCGACACCCGCACCGCCTGGCCCACGTCCCGGGTCTGGACAATAGCGTTCAGGCCGTAAGGGGTGTTGTTGGCGAGGGCTATGGCCTCCTCCTCGGTGTCAAAGGGCATCACCACCACCATGGGGCCGAAGATCTCCTCCTGGCAGACCTTGTCCGAGGGCTTCACGTCCACCACCACCGTGGGCTCCAGGAAGTAGCCCTTGTCAAAGGGGTGGGGTAGCTCGGGCCGCTTGCCCCCCGTGAGGATGGTGGCGGTTTCCCGGGCGATCTCCACGTAGGACATGACCTTCTGCAGGTGCTCCTCAGCGATGAGGGCCCCCATGCGGGTCTCGGGGTCCAAGGGGTCCCCCACCTTGAGGGCCTTGGCCGCCGCCACCAGTTTGTCCAAAAAGGCCTCGTAGATGGAGCGCTGGACGAGGAGGCGGGAGCCTGCCAGGCACACCTCCCCCTGGTTGAAGAAGCTTGCCCGCAGGGTCACCTCCACCGCCCGCTCCAGGTCGGCGCTTTCAAAGATGAGGTTAGGGGCTTTCCCCCCGAGCTCCATGGAGAGCCGCTTCAGGGTGTCGGCGGCGTTTTTCATGATGACCTTCCCCGTGGTGGTCTCCCCCGTGAAGGAAACGAGGCGCACCAAGGGGTGCTTGGTGAGGAGCTCCCCGGCGGAGTTGGGCCCGAAGCCGTGGACCACGTTGAAGACCCCAGGGGGAAGCCCCGCCTCGTGGGCGCAACGGGCAAGGAGCCAGGCCCCCAAGGGGGTGAACTCCGCCGGCTTAAGCACGGCGGTGTTGCCGAAGGCCAGGGTGGGGCCAATCTTCCAGGTGGCGAGCATGCTGGGCATGTTCCAGGGGGTGATGAGGGCCGCCACCCCCACGGGGAAACGCAGGACGTAGTTGATGTAGCCGTTTTCCATGGGGTAAGCCTCGGAGCCGTGGGTCACGGCGAAGTCGGCGAAGAACTCTATGTTGTTCGCCATGCGGTCCACATACCCGAGGCGGTTCTCGTGGATGGGCCGCCCCACGTCCAGGCTTTCCAGCACCTCAAAGACGGGTTTGTACTCCCGGATCTTCTCGGCGAAGCGGCGGAGATAAGGCCGCCTCTGGCTTGGGGGCATCTTCCCCCACTTCTGAAAGGCCTCGTGGGCCGCCTGCACCGCCATCTCCACCTCTTTTTCCCGCCCCTCGGGGGCGGTGCCGATCACCTCCCCCGTGGCCGGGTAGACCACGGGGAAGAAGTTCTCCCCCCGCACGAACTCGCCGCCGATGTAGTGGGTCACATCGAGGGGAAGCTCAAAGGGAAAGCCCAGCGCCTTAAGCCGCTCCACCGTTTCCTTGTAGATTTTGGGCTCCACCATGGTCCAACCTCCTCACTCCACCCGGGCGAGGAGCACGCCCCCCTCGCCCCAAAGCTCCAAAACCCCTTGCCCTAAGGGCGCCGCCGGTGCCGGGGAGCCCAGGAAGATCACCTGGCCCGCCCGAAGCCCCCCAACCCGCTCCGCCAGCCAGGAAAGCCGCACCCCCGGGTCCCCCAAGGCCTCCACGGGGCCCTCCGCCACCTTCTCCCCGTTCAGGTAAAGCCGAAGGACCCCTTTGGGGGGGCGGGCGTACCGCTTGGTGCCCAAAAGAAACCCGCCCCCTGAGGTGTTGTCCGCCACCACCTCTATGGCGGTGAAGCGGTATCCTTCCCACACGGAGTCCAAAAGGTCCACTGCCAGGAAAAACCCTCCGATGGCGGCATAGGCCCGGCCCGCGGAGGCCCCGGGAGGCACGTCCTCCCTGAGCACCACCGCCACCTCGGGCTCCACCCGGGGCTGGATAAAGCAGCTAAGTACCGGCTTCTCCCAAAGCATCCCTGGGTGGACCCGGCCAAAGGTGGGCTCGGAAAGGCCCATCTGCCGCTGCTTGGCCTCGGAAACCAGCCCGAGCTTATACCCCTTCAAGGGCCCCGGGAAAAGGGCCTCCTGGATGCGGTAGGCCCCGGAAAGGTCCACACCCCAGTCCCGGCCGCCAGGAAGGGTTTTGCCCGTTTGGCGGGCCTGCCGCACCGCCTCCAAAAGCGTCATGCCCCCTCCTTGTCCGAAAAGAGCACCCCTCCCGCCGCCCACTGGTCGCGCCGCACCTCGTAGAGGATGACGCGGATTTCCTCGTGAGGTTCCTGCAAGAGGCGCGCCGCCATCTCCGTCAGCCGCCTCACCAGCTCCCGCTTTTTCTCCAGCGGGCGCCCCTCCAATAGGGTCACCTTAAGGACTACCATCTCCGTGCCCCCTTACAAGGCCCGCCGAAGAGGGGTAATCCGGGACACCAAACCCCCCAAGACCGGACCTAACCTTCCTGGGCCCGCGAAACGAGGCCGCTTCATAGCCCCTTCCTAGTCGGCCAAGGCCCCGGCTTCCTTCTCCTTGAGCTCCAGGGCCACCCGCAGGATCCAGTCCTCCTGCCCCGCCACCGCCTGGCGCCGGCCAAGCTCCAAGAGGATGGCCAAGGGGTCCACCCCAAACTCCTTGCCAATGCGCTTGGCGTGCAAAAGGAAGGTAGAGTACACCCCAGCATACCCGATGGCGATGGAGTCCCGGTCCGGGTAGGGCTGGAAGTGCAGGATGGGCCCCATCACGTACTCCGCCGCGTCCAGGAGTTTGAAGACGTCCAGCCCCGGGTTGAGCCCCGCCTTGTCCAAAACCGCCGCCAATACCTCCGTGGCCGCGTTCCCAGCCCCCGCCCCGTACCCCCTTAAGGTCCCGTCCACCCAGTCCGCCCCAGCCGCCAGGGCCGCCAGGGTGTTCCCGATGGCCAAGCCCAGGTTGTTGTGGGCGTGGAAGCCCACCTGGGCCCGGGTAAGGGCCCCCTTCAGGGCCTTCACCCGGGCGTAGGCGTCCTGCGGCAGCATGGCCCCCGCGGAGTCCACGATGTACACCACGTCCGCCCCGTAGGACTCCATGAGGCGGGCCTGTTCCGCCAAAAACTCCGGCGGGCGCATGTGGCTCATCATGAGGAAGCCCACCGCTATGAGGCCCATCTCCTTGGCCATCCCGAAGTGCTGCTCGGAGATGTCCGCCTCCGTGCACTGGGTGGCGATGCGCACCATCTGGATCCCCGCCTCCACCGCCTCCCTCAGCTCCTTGCGGGTCCCGATCCCGGGAAGGAGCAAGGCCGCCACCTTGGCCCGCCTCACCTCCTCCCGCACCGCCCGGATGAGTTCCAGCTCGTCCACGCGGGAGAAGCCGTACTGCAGGGAGCTACCCCCAAGCCCGTCCCCGTGGGCAACCTCTATCCCATACACCCCAGCCTCGTCCAAGGCCCGGGCGATGGCCCTGGCCTCCGCCACCGTGTACTGGTGCCGGTGGGCGTGGGAACCGTCCCGCAAGGTGGTGTCCACCACCACCGGCGGCTTGGCCCCTTCTAGGTCCCAGCTCACGCCACCACCTCCCCCACCGGCTTCCCCAAAAGGTGCTGGGCAAACACCTCCCCCACCCGCCGCGCTGAAGCCGTCATGATGTCCAGGTTCCCCGCGTACCTCGGCAGGTAGTCCCCAGCCCCCTCCACCTCCAAAAGCATGGACACCACCGTCCGCTCCCCCCAGGGCGTGGGCAGCCGCTCAAACACCGGGTCCGCCTTCAAGCGGTACCCCGGCACGTAGGCCTGCACCTCCCGCTCCATGGCCCGCACGCTGGCCACAATGGCCTCCCGCTCAAAAGCCTCCGTCTCCGGGACCACCCGCACCGTGTTCGTCATGATGATGGGCGGCTCCGCCGGGTTCAGGATGATGATGGCCTTCCCACGCCTCGCCCCACCAATCGCCTCCAGGCCCCGGGCCGTGGTAAAGGTGAACTCGTCAATGTTCTGCCGCGTCCCAGGTCCCGCGGAGCGGGAGGCCACCGTGGACACCATCTCCGCGTACAGGGCCGGCACCACCCGGTGCACCGCGTACACCAGGGGAATCGTGGCCTGGCCCCCGCAGGTGATCAGGTTGACGTTCTCCTTGTCCAGGTGTTCCTTCAGGTTCACCGGCGGCACCACGTACGGCCCCCGCGCCGCCGGGGTCAGGTCAATGGCGATCTTCCCCGCCTCCCTCAAGAGCTTGGCGTGCCGCACGTGGGCCTTGGCGCTCGTGGCGTCAAAGACGATCCGGATCTCCGGCCTCTCCAAAAGGTACCCGATCCCCTCCGGGCTCGCCTCCAAACCCAAGGACCGGGCCCGCGCCAAACCCTCCGAATTCGGGTCTATCCCCACCACCGCCACCAGCTCCATGTGCCCAGGGTCCTTCAAAAGCTTGTACATCAAATCGGTGCCGATGTTGCCTGAACCGAGAATGGCTACCTTGACCTTGTCCATGCTGGCTCCCCCATGTACCCGAGCCGCTCGGAAACGGCACGGGTGGCCTCGAGGATGGCCCTCCGGTACTCCTCCTTCATCTGCTGGAAACGGTAAAAGGGCACGGAGAGGCTCATGGCGGCGATGACCTCTCCCGTGTGGTCGCGGATGGGAGCGGCCACGCAGCAAAGCTCCGGCACCACCTCCTCGATGTCGTAAGCGTAGCCACGTTCCCGCACCGCCTGGAGTTCGGTTTTGAGCTCGTCCAAGGTGGTGATGGTGTTGGGGGTAAAGGCGGGCATCCCCCGTGCCGCCAGAATCCTTTCCACCTCCTCCCAGGGGCGGAAGGCCAAGAGGACCTTCCCCACCCCGCTGCAGTGGGCCGGGAGTTCCACCCCTATTCCGGTGTTCACCACCCGCACCGCCCGGGTTCCCTCCAGCTTCTCCACGTAGACCACCCGGCCGCACTCCAGAACCGCCAGGTGGGTGGTCTCCCCGTAGCGGGCCACCAGCTCCTCCATGGCCCGACGGGCCTCCTGCCGCCAGGAGCTCGTGGAAAGGAGCACCTGGGAAAGGGCAAGGATGCGCCAGCCCAGGCGGTACCGCCCCTCCCGGCTGCGCTTCAAGAGCCCGATCTGGCTCAGGGTGGCCAGGAGGGAATGGGCGCTGGACTTGGGGATGCCCAGGGCCTTGGCCACCTCGCTTACCCCCCACTCCGAGCGGTCTTGGGAGAAGAGTTCCAGGACCTCGCCAACCTTCTGTACCGTTCCCAGCATGGGCCTCACCTCTGAGGGTAACCTCTCTCGCCTTTGGCGCCGATACCTCGTTTCAGGATATACGAACTGCTCGTTCGGCATAGAAGAACGATGCCCTTGCGGCCCCACCGCTTATCGGCCTAAGGTGGGGTTGAATCACCCGTAAGGGATCCACAAGGGAGGTAGAGCCCGTGCCCAAGCCGGAACTCCGCATGTCCACCGAAGAGTTGGAGCGCCTCCGCGATCGCTACCGGGAACTCATCGGTTTCGTCCCGCCTAGAATCCAGGCCCGGACGGACCTGCTTGCCCGGTTGGACCCGGATACCCTGCGGATGCAAGAAGAACTCCGGGCCCGCCTCATGTATCCCCCCTGCTTTGACGTGAAGACGGCTCAACTCATGCTCTTTGGCATGCTCCTTATGGACCTTTCCGATGCCGCCAAGCTCCACGCCATCGCCGCCCGGCGGGCCGGGGCCACCTACGAGGAGCTCAATGCGGTGGTGGGGCTTGCCTTCCTCTTCCGGGGGCTGCCCGCTGCCAACCGCGGGGCTGAAGTAATCCAGGAGATCCTTCGCATGGAGGAGGAAGGGAGGCTGTGATGGAAGGGTTTGATGTGGTGCAGTTGGCGCATGCGGAGATCTTGACCCCTAACCCCGAGGGCACCTTGTGGTTTTTCACGGAGCTCTTGGGCCTCGAGGTCAGCGCCCGTGATGGGAACTCCGTCTACCTCCGGGCCTACGAGGACTGGTATCACCACACCCTTAAGATCACCGAGGCCAAGGAGGCGGGCTTAGGCCACATCGCCTGGCGCACCGCTTCCCCAGAGGCCCTAAAGCGGCGGGTGGAGGCCCTCGAGGCATCCGGCCTGGGAAAGGGTTGGATAGAGGGGGATTTGGGCCACGGCCCCGCCTACCAGTTTGTCACCCCCGATGGGCACCGGATGGAGCTCCTTTTTGAAGTGGAGTACTACGAAGCTCCCCCCGAGAAGCGGAGCAAGCTCAAGAACCGTCCTTCCCGAAGGCCTTTAAGAGGCGTTCCGGTGCGCCGTCTAGACCACGTGAACTGCCTCTGCTCCGAGGTCACGCCGAACCGGCGCTTCTTTGAGGAAGTGCTTGGCTTCAAGCTTCGGGAGCAAAAGGTGCGCGGGGAAGGCGAGGAGCTTGGGGCCTGGCTTTCCGTGAGCCCTCTGGTCCACGAGATCGGCCTTATGCGGGACGCCACGGGTTCAAAGGGGCGCTTCCACCACATCGCTTTCTGGTACGGGTACCCCCAACACCTGATGGATTTGGCGGACCTGTGCATGGAATACGACGTGCGGATTGAGGCAGGGCCGGGCAAGCACGGGACCACGCAGGCCTACTTCATGTACGTCTTTGAGCCGGGGGGAACCCGGGTGGAACTCTTCGGCGACACCGGCTACCTCATCTTTGACCCCACCTGGAAGACGGTGGTCTGGGACGTGACCAACGTGAACGACCTGGAAAAGAGCACCATCTGGTTCGGCGGACAACTCCCGGAAACGTTTTACACGTACGGTACACCCCCCATAGCCAAGGGCGTGGCATTTTGAGGACAAAATTGTTGACACTTTAGCCACCTATATGCTAGCCTAGACGCGGAACCCAAGGAGGGGAAGATGCGCAAGCTAAACCGCAGGCAGGTACTCAAGGCAGGACTCGGACTTTTAGGGGCCACCGCTTCTACGCGCTTTGTGAACGTTTACGCTCAAACCCGTACGTATACGTTGCGCTTTGCTAACTACTTTCCAGCGCCCGCAGCCCAGAGCAAGCTTATAGATCAATTCGCCACCGATATCCAGAGGCTTACGGGAGGGCGGGTGCGTGTGGAAACCTACCATGGCGGTACGCTTTTAGGTCCAGCCGCCATCTACGATGGGGTAGTTCAGGGCGTGGCCCACCTGGGCATCACCAACCTAGCCTATAACTTTGGCCGTTTCGCCGAGACCGAGATCCTGGACTTACCCCTCGGTTTCCCCAATGCGTGGGTGGCCACCCATGTGGCCCACGAGTTCTACGAGCGCTACCGCCCAAAGGAGTGGGCCGATACTGTAATGATTACCTTGCACGCTTCCCCGGTGATGGAAATCTTCAGTGCGCAAAAGCCCGTGCGTCGCCTAGAGGACCTCAGGGGTATGACCCTGCGCGGCGTAGGGTATATTGGCCGGTTTGCAGAGGCCTTAGGTGCCACAGCCCGTCCCATCCCCATGCCTGAGGCATACGATAACGTTTCCAAAAGGGTAATTGACGGGTTGATGATCCCTTACGAAACGCTTGTCACCTTCCGCCTCGGGGAAGTCATCCGCTATGTCACGGAAATCTGGCAAGTGGGCCAGGTACACACCTTCTACATCGTAGCTAACCAGCAAGCGTGGAACGGGCTTCCCCAGGAACTGCGAGATGTGATCAGCAACTACGTGAAAAGCGAATTTGTAGAAAAACTTGCCGCTATGTGGAACCAGGTGGACATAGATGGGTATCGCTATGCCGTCAAGGATACCAAGGTGGACGTCATTCAACTTCCCCAAGAGGAGATAGCCCGTTTCACGCAGGCCGCCGACCGTCTTATCCAGGACTACACCCGCAACCTAGCTGCCAAAGGGGTAAGCGAAAGCGAGGTGCAGGCGCGCCTTCGTTTTATCCGCGATCGCATCGCCTACTGGTTGCGCGAACAAGAACGGCGGGGCATCAAGTCCTCCACCGGTCCCGCTTCCGTTCGGATCCAGCTCTGATCCCCTCCGGGAAAAGCCCCGCGAATTCTAAAGCGGGGCTTTTCCCGACGAAAGGGCGCTTTATGGGGTTAAGGCAACGCATCTTTGTCTTGGGAAAACTCGGTGAGGCAGTCGGGGTATTCGGTCTTTGGGTCATGCTAGGCACCACGCTTTGGGACGTTATAGGCGCCAAGGTATTCAAGTCCCCCCTGAGTGGGGCCACGGAATTGGTAAGCTTTGCGCAGCTCTTGGCGGTAGGTGCTGGTATGGGCATGACCCTCCTCCTGGGCCGCCACATCCATGTGGAGTACGCGCTACACCTCTTGCCTCATCCGCTCAGGGGACTTCTCAGCGCCACGGGCCAACTTTTGATCGCTGCATTCTTTGCCACCATCGCCCTATATACTTGGCGCTTTGCACAAGGGCTTGTCCTATCCGGAGAGGTCCTACCGGGGCTGCGGGTCCCCGTGTATCCCTTCGTGTACGCCTTTTGGGGACTATTGGTATTGAATTCCCTCTATGGGTTCTATCTGTTCCTAGAGGGACTCTTGAAGATAAGGGAGCGCCAATGAACCCCACGGAACTCGGACTGCTGGGCATCCTCGTTCTCCTAATCCTCTTCGGCTTGGGTGTACCGGTGGCTTTTGCCATGGCCTTGGTGGGCCTTGTGGGTATGGCGGTTCTCATACCGCTGGATGCCGCTGCTAGCTTAGCTGCCCGCGATGTCTTTAACCAGTTTTCCAGCTATAGCCTCAGCGCCATTACCCTCTTTGTCCTAATGGGCTACTACGCTTCCATGGCAGGCCTGGGTGAGGTGCTGTACCGAGCCTTCTACGCCTTGGTGGGACCCCTGCGGGGAGGGTTAGGTGTGGCCACGATTTTGGCCTGTTCTGGGTTTGCCTCCGTTTCTGGTTCCAGCGCCGCCACCGCTGCTGCCATGGGACGCATGGCCCTTCCGGAAATGCGGCGCTATGGCTACGATCCTGCTTTCTCCGGGGCCACCGTGGCCGCAGGGGGTGCCTTGGGCATCCTCATCCCTCCCAGCACCGTTTTCTTGGTCTACGCCTTTCTCACTACCCAACCCGTGGGACACCTTTTCTTGGCAGGGATACTTCCTGGCATTGTACTTACCCTTCTTTTAGCGGCCACTGCCTACGGGGTGGCCCTTTGGCGCCCCAACTCGGCTCCACCCGCAGAGTCCAAACCTTGGGAAGAGCGTTTCCGTGCGCTTCTAGGTGCATGGCAGGTTCCCCTCTTGTTCGTCTTGGTTGTGGGAGGGCTTTTTTGGGGATGGTTCAGCCCTACACAGGCAGGAGCTATTGGAGCAGCAGGCTCCCTGGCTTTTGCCGCCATTAACCGCCGGTTCACCTGGGCAAGCTTTGTGGCAGCCACTGCAGAAAGTTTACGCACATCCATTATGATCCTCACCCTCATCGCCGGAGCAACGTTGTTCGGTCGTTTTCTCGTCCTCACCCGTATACCTTTCCACCTTGCCGATTGGGTGGAAACCCTTCCTCTAGGTCCAGAAAGTATCCTTTTTGCCATTGTTTTCATCTTCTTTCTGGGGGGTTTTTTCATGGACTCCATGGCCCTGGTCACCCTCCTGGTTCCCGTCTTCTTCCCTGTAGTCCAGAGGTTAGGGTTTGATCCCATTTGGTTTGGAGTCTTGGTGGTGCTAACAGCGGAAATGGGGGTTATTACCCCCCCGGTGGGGGTGAATGTATATGTGGTGAAAGCCATGCTCCCCGACGTTTCCTTAGAAGCCATCTTCCGCTGGGTGATGCTTTTTCTGATCCCCCTCTTTGCCTTGGTTGGCCTTCTTTTCCTGTTCCCGCAACTGGCGCTTTGGCTACCAGGAACCCTGGGGAGGTAAAGATATGCGCTCCAAAGCGGATGTGGCCATCGTTGGTGCCGGACCTGCTGGCCTTCTGCTAGGCCACCTCCTTCACCGGGAGGGGCTTAGCGTGGTGGTCTTGGAGGCCAAGACCCGGCGGTACCTAGAAACCAGTCCCCACCGTATCCGCGCGGGAGTTATGGAGTGGGGCACCCGGGAAATCCTGGTCCAGGTAGGCCTTGGGGAAGGCCTATTGCAAAATGGCTACGAACACCAAGGCATCTACCTTGCCCACGCCGGCGAGCTCCGCCGCATAGATTTTCCTAGCCTCGCCGAGGGATGGCGCATCTGGGTCTATGGCCAGCAGTACCTTGTGCGCGATATGATAGCTCGCTTTTTAGAAGAAGGAGGGGAAATCCTTTTTGAACACGAGGTGATAGGCCTGGAAAACCTCGCGAGCGCACCCAGGGTTCGTTACCGCACTCCCGAGGGCCGAGAAGCGGAGCTGGAAGCCACCTTCGTGGTGGGGGCTGATGGCTCCCATGGCCGCATGCGAGCGTTCATCCCTGGCCTCTCCCTCAAAGAAAGGGTTTACCCCTTCGCTTGGCTTGGGATCCTGGCAGAGGCGCCCCCGGCGGCGGACGAGCTTATCTATGCCAGCCACCCTCGAGGCTTCGCCCTCTTCTCCATGCGCTCCAAAACGCTGGCCCGCAACTACCTCCAGGTGTCCCCGGAGGAAAACCTAGAAGAGTGGCCAGAAGAACGCATTTGGGAAGAACTAAACTTGCGCCTTGAGGGGGTAGCGCAGGTCCAGCCCGGCCCCCTTTTGGAAAAAAGCCTAACCCCCCACCGGGCCTTTGTGGCCGAACCCATGCAGTATGGTCGCCTTTTCCTCATAGGGGATGCCGCCCACGTGGTGCCCCCCACGGGGGCTAAGGGGATGAACCTGGCGGTGGCCGATGCGGTGGCCCTGTTCCAGGCCTTTTGGGCTTTTTTCAAAACCGGTGATGAGGCAAAATTAAGCCGCCACACGGAAACCTGCCTGGAACACGTGTGGCAGGGGGAATACTTCTCGTATTGGATGACCCACCTCCTCCATACCCACCCCGACCCCTTCCGCGAGGGCCTTCGCCAAGCCGAGATCAAGCAGGTACTAGCCTCAGAACCCCTCCAACGATTCCTAGCCACCAACTACACAGGGCACCACACCACGGGCCGATGGGTGGGGACCCTAGCTTAAGGTTCGGCTATTTTGACCCATCTGTTCGGTTATTCGGAACGTCCTCCTTGCTCAGGAAGCCGCAAGGGGTAAACTTTAGCCAGACCCTCACGGGAGGTGGTGTATGCACCAGCGCAGGCAAGTTCTGAAGTGGTTACTTGGCACCACGGGCGCTCTGGCCGTGGGCAAGGTTTGGGCCCAGCGGTACCCCTCGCGGCCCATCACCCTCATCGTCCCCTGGTCTCCTGGGGGAAGCACAGACCTCACCGCCCGGGCCTTGGCCCCCGTGTTGGAGGGGATTCTCAAGGTCCCGGTCCAGGTGGTGAACCGCACCGGGGGTGCTGGAGCCGTGGGCCACGGGGCCATTGCCCAAGCCCGGCCTGACGGCTACACCATCGGCATCATTACCCTCGAGGTCGTGCTACCCCCTTGGGTTGCCCAAACCAAAATCAGCGCCGACATGTTCTCCCCCATCTCCCTCCTGGTGCTGAATCCTGTGGCCGTGGTGGTGCGCCAAGATGCGCCCTGGAAGACCATACAGGAACTCATCCAGGATATCCGGCAAAACCCCGGAAAGTACAAAGCCTCCGGCACGGCCAAGTGGGGGTCCTACGATTTCGCTCGCCTGGGATTCCTCTGGAAGCTTGGGCTTAAGGACGAAGCGCTTCCCTGGGTGCCCGCCCAAGGCGCGGCAGCGGCGCTCCAAGAACTCATCGCCGGGGGCGTGAACGTGGCCTTCGTGGCCATCGGCGAAGCGGCCAACCTGGTGCGTTCCGGCCAGGCCCGTTACCTGGCCTTCATGACCGAGAGCCGCTTCCCCGCCTTCCCCGAGATCCCCACCTTGAAAGAGCTGGGCATAGACTGGACCTTTGCCTCCTTCCTCATGGCGGCGGCGCCCAAGTTCACCCTACCCTCGGTCATAGATGTGTTGGATAAGGCCTTCGCCCAGGCGGTGCAGGACCCGGAGTTTGTGCGTTTCATGCAGAACGCCAATCTGGTCATCCGCCATCTGGACCGCAAGGCAAGCCCGGCTTTCCTCCAGGAAAGAACCCAGGCTATGAACCGGATCGTGCAGGAGCTAGGCCTGAAGTTCTGAGGAAGACATGGTGTGGGAAAAGGTTGTCGGGGTGCTGGCCGCCGGCCTAGGGGTGTTGGCCTGGGCGCTTAGCGCAGGGCTTCCCAAGGCAGAGGGGCCAGGCCCCGAGCTCTTTCCCCGGGTTCTGGGCACGGCCTTGGAGCTCGGAGGGCTCTACCTGCTCTGGGAAAAGGCGGAAGGCCCTCGCATCCGGCTGGGGAGAGCGTGGCTCCCCGTCCTCCTCCTGACCCTTTTTTTTCTCCTGGCGCCCACCTTGGTGTCCCGCACGGGCGTTGCCCTAGCCACGGCCATCGCTGCCGGGGTAGGAACCCTTTTTGCGGGTGAAGGCTGGCCTAGGGCGTTGTTGACCGCGTTGGCTTTGTGGCTTTTGGCCTACGGGGTCTTTGTCCGCTTGCTGGGGGTACCCGCATGAGCCTCCTTTCTCCCGAAGTCCTTCTCGCCATGTTCCTCGGAGGGCTATACGGGGCGGTTTTCGGAGCCCTCCCCGGGCTCACCGCCACCTTGGCCCTGAGCCTTTTCATCCCCTTCGCCCTTTTTCTCCCCCCGGAGGTAGGCCTGGCCGCCATCATCAGCCTGTGCGCCACGGCTATCTTCGCCGGGGACATCGGGGCGGTGATGGCCCGCATCCCAGGAACCCCAGCCTCCGCCGCCTACACCGAGGAAATCCACGAGCTGGGTAAGGAACGGGGCCCTGCTTTCGCCTTAGGCCTTTCCGCCCTGCCCTCCGCCTTGGGAGGCCTGGTAGGCACGGGGCTTCTCGTGGTGGGGTCCTGGGGCATGGCCGCTTTAGCCCGGCAGTTCTCCTCCTTTGAGTACTTCTGGCTCGTCCTCTTAGGGGTCACGAGCGGCGTCCTGGCCGCTCCCCACATCGTCAAGGGCCTTGTGGCCTTCGCCTTGGGGATGCTCCTGGCCACGGTGGGTTACGATCCTGCCCTCGGAAATCCCCGTTTCACCTTCGGCAACGTCAACCTTCTCGGGGGCATCAACTTCATCGTGGCGCTAATCGGACTCTTCGGCCTAAGCGAGGTGTTGTTCCAGCTCCTAAAGGGTGCGGGCTCTTCCAACATTAAGCCCGCCGCCTTTAGGGGGTCGGCCACCCTCTTTTTCCTGGAGCCGTTTCGCCTCATCCTGCGCCAGCGCCGGCTCTTTGTGCGCTCTTCCCTCCTGGGCACCTTTATCGGTTTCCTACCGGGAGCGGGTTCCGATTTCGCCGCCTGGATCGCCAGCAATTTCCAGCGCCTGGCCAAGGGGAGCAAGGAGACCGTGGTTCTAGCGGGCGCATCCAGCAACAACGCCGCCGTGGCGGGTACCTGGATCCCCGCCCTTTCCCTGGGACTTCCGGGGGACACCCTTACCGCCATCGTCCTCGGGCTTTTCCTCACCCTGGGCATCCGGCCAGGCCCGGAGCTCTTTGCCCGCCACCTGGACCTGGTGGTGGAGATCTATGGGGTATTCCTCCTCGCCAGCGTCCTCGTCATGCCCCTGGTGGGGTACCTGGGCTCCTTCTTGGTGAGCCTGGCTTCCCGCCTGCCCCGAGGAATGTTGCTTGGCGGCATCGCTGGGCTCAGCCTCCTCGGGGCTTACGCCATCAACAACAACCCCTTTGACCTCTACGTGCTGGCCTTGCTGGGGATTTTGGGCCTCCTCCTTCGCCTAGGGGGCTATCCCCTGGGCCAGGTGGTCTTGGGCATGGTCCTTGGGCCCCTGCTAGAGCAACACCTCATGGTCAGCATGATCAAGACCCACTGGAACGTCTGGAGTTTCTTCGAGCGCCCCGTGGCCATGCTCCTAGCCCTCGTCAACCTGCTCTTCCTGGTGGGCTTAATCTGGCTGCGGTTGCGGCAGGCCCGGCGGCTAAAGGCCTTTGAGGTCCTCGCTCAAGGGGAGGAAGGATGAGGGCCTGGGTTCTCAAGGACTACGGCCACCTGGCCTTGGAGGAGCGCCCGGAGCCCGGGGGGGAAGGCCTTCTTCTTAAGGTTCTGGCGGTAGGGATCTGCGGGAGCGACCTTAGCGTGTACAAGGGGACGCCGGCCATGCGGGCCCGCTGGCGTCCGCCCCTGATCCTGGGCCACGAGGTGGCGGGCTTGGTGGAGGAGGGACCGGCTGGCCTTGTGGGCCGTCCAGTGGCCCTTTACCCCGCCCTAGCCTGCGGGGACTGCGAGGCCTGCCGCGGAGGCAAACCCCACCTCTGCCCGAAGCGCCAGCACCTAGGCTTTCACCTGGCTGGGGGACTGGCGGAGCGCATCCGGGTTCCCGAAGCCCTGGTCTACCCCCTGCCCGAGGGCTTCCCCTCCTGGAAGGGGGCCTTGGCCGAGCCCTTGGCCGTGGCCCTCCACGCCGTGAGGCTCGCCAAGCCCCGAAGCGGCGAAAGGGCGCTGGTAGTGGGGGGTGGGGCCATGGGGGCTTTGGCCGCTTGGCTCCTCAACGGCTTAGGGGTAAGGGCGCACCTCCTGGAACCGCAGCGGCAACGGGGACAGACCCTCCTTTCCCTAGGACTCGTGGCGGCGTGGACGGGGGAAGCGGAGGACCTTCCCTCCAACACCTACCCCTTGGTCCTGGACACGGTGGGCCTCGAGGCCACCCTTGTGCAGGCCCTTCGCGCCCTGGCTCCTGGGGGTAGGGCGGTGGTGGTGGGGCTTTCAGGGTTAGAGGCGCCCCTGGACCTTCAGGACCTGGTCCTTCGGGAAAAGGCTGTCTTGGGAAGCTACCTCTTCACCCCGGACGAGTTCCAGGAGGCCATAACCCTCCTGCCTGGGCTCCCCGAGGCCCTTTTCCGCCTCTGGCCAGCTGAGCGCGCAGAGGAAGCCTTCCTAGCCCTTCTGGAGGGCGAGGTTCCCGAACCCAAAGTGGTCTTGGTTTGGTGAAGCATGGAATGGGCCATCGCCACCTGTGCCCTTGGCGGCACCCTTGAGGAAAAACTCCTCGCCATCGCTAAGGCGGGGTTTAGGGCCGTGGAGATCTTTGAGGAGGACCTGGCGGGGTTCCGGGGAACGCCCAAGGAGTTGCGGGCCCTGGCCGAGGACCTGGGCCTGCGCATCATCGCCCTGCAGCCCCTGCGGGACTACGAGGCCATGCCCGAGCCCTACCGGAGCCGTAACCGGGTGCGGGCAGAGCGCTGGTTTGACCTGATGGCCGAGCTCGGGGTGGAACTCACCTACGTCTGCTCCAACACCTCTCCCCTGGCCCTGGACGACCTAGAGCAGGCGGCGGCCGACCTCCACGCTCTAGCCGAAAGGGCCGCTGGCCTGGGCCTTCGGGTGGGGTACGAGGCCTTGGCCTGGGGGCGGCATGTCCGGGACTGGCCCCAGGCCTGGGAGGTGGTGTGCAGGGCAGACCACCCCCATCTGGGCCTCGTCTTGGATAGCTTCCACTGCTTCGCGCGGCAGAACCCCCTGGAACCCATCGCCCGCTTGCCGGGGGAGAGGATCTTCCTGGTACAACTCTCCGACGCCCCTAACCTCCTCATGGATCCTCTGGCCTTAAGCCGCCACCACCGGGCCATGCCGGGGCAGGGGGATTGGCCTGTGGAGGCCTTTTTGCAAAGCGTCCTCGCCACGGGGTACCGGGGCCCCATTTCCCTGGAAATCTTCAACGAGTGGTTCCGGGCCGCACCACCCGAGCAGGTGGCCCAGGACGGCTTGCGCGCCCTCAAATACCTCTTTGACCGGTTGGGGCTTCTCCTCCCTCCCTTGCCCAAAGGAAGCCCGGTGCAGGGGGTGGAGTTCGTGGAGATCGCTGGCGAAGAGGAGGACCTCGAGGACCTCCAAGACCTCCTCCGGGCCCTGGGCTTCCGGCTGGAGGCCCGCCACCCGGCCTTGGAGCTTAGCCTCTACCGGGCGGGCCAGGCCCAGGTCCTCGTCCACCTGGCCGAAGAAGAGGACAGGGCGCGGGAGTTTCCCTCCGTGCAGGGGGTGGGCCTCAAGGTGGGCAAGGCGGCCCCCGTGGCGGCCCGGGCCCGGGAGCTGGGGCTTTCCCTTCTCCAAAGGCCCCAGGAGGGCTTGGGCTACGCGGCCATCCAGGGGGTGGGGCATACCCGGCTTTACCTGGTGGACGGTCCCCTCCTGGAAGCCTACGGGCTTGTGGCCCTGGGGGAGCCTCAGGAGGGTACCTTCCTTGAGGTGGACCACTTCACCAACGTCGTCCCCCGGTGGGAGCTCTACAGCTGGCTCCTCATCTACAAGGCCCTCCTCGGCTTCCAAGTGGACCCGGTGGTGGAGGTCTTTGACCCTTACGGGATGTTCTATAGCCGCTCCGTGCGTAGCCCCGACGGCCGGGTGCGCATCCCGCTGAACACCTCCGAGGGCCTGGGCACGGCGGCTTCCCGCTTTCTGCAACGGCTTGGGCATGCGGGCATCCAGCACGTGGCCTTCCGCACCCCCGACCTCTTCGCCTTCGCCCGGCGAGGGGCCCAGGAGGGGCTCCGCCCCTTGCGCATCCCCGCCTCCTACTACCGCGCCCTGGCCGCCCGCCACGGCCTCTCCCCGGAGGAGGTGGAGCAGCTTCAAGCCTATTCCCTCCTCTACGACCGCACCCTCGAGGGCGCCGAGTTCCTCCACCTCTACACCCCTACCTTCCGGGGCCGCTTCTTCTTTGAGGTGGTGGAGCGCCGAGGCGGTTACGAGGCCTACGGAGCCGCCAACACCGCCGTGCGCCTCCAGGCCCAGGCCTACGAGCTTGCCGGCTGAGCCCGGAGGGCCCTGAGCCCCGCCTGGGCGGCCGCCAAGCGGGCGGTGAGGATGCGGAAGGGGCTCGCCGAGGTGTAGTCCAGAAGCCCAGCCACCGCCTGGACGCTCCCCGCCTCGCCCCCGTGCTCCCCGCAGAGACCGAGCTTGAGCCTGGGGTTGGCCCGCCTCCCCTCCTCCGCCGCCAGGCGCAGGAGCCGCCCCACGCCCTTTTCGTCCAGGCGCTCCGTGGGGTCAAAGGGGAAGAGCCCCTCCTCCACGTACCGGGGCAGGAACTTCCCGGCGTCGTCCCGGGAGAGGCCAAAGGCCATCTGGGTCAGGTCGTTGGTGCCGAAGCTGAAGAAGTCCACCAGGGGGGCGATCTCGCCGGCGAGGAGGGCGGCCCTCGGGGTCTCTATCATGGTCCCGAAGGGGATGGGGCCGTACGCTTGGAAGAGCTCCTCGGCCAAGGCCCGGGCCCGCTCCACCTCCTTGGGGTCCGCCACCAGGGGCACCATGACCTCGGGCCGGGGGTCCAGGCCTTCTTCCTTGAGCTCCTGGGCCGCCTCGAGGAGCGCCTTAAGCTGCATCCGGAAGATGGCGGGCCTGAGAAGCAGAAGCCTCACCCCCCGGAAGCCCAGCATGGGGTTCACCTCGTGCAGGGCCTTGGCCCGCTCCAGGAGGGCCAAGGCCTCCTGGTCCCCCTCCTTGGCCCGCGCCTCCAGCTCGGCCAAGGGCGGCAGGAACTCGTGGAGGGGCGGGTCCATGAGGCGCACGGTCACGGGAAGGCCATCCATGGCCCGCAGGATGGCCTTGAAGTCGTCCTTCTGGAAGGCGAAGAGCTTTTCCAGGGCCTCTTCCTCCTCCTCGGGGGTCTTGGCCAGGATGAGGCGCCGGACCCAAGGAAGCCGCTCCTCCTGGAAGAACATGTGCTCCGTGCGGCAGAGGCCGATCCCCTGGGCGCCGAAGGCCCGGGCCCTTTGGGCGTCCAGGGGGGTGTCGGCGTTGGCCCGCACCCCAAGGCGCCGGTAGGGCTCAGCCCAGGCGAAGAGCTTTTCCAAAAGGGCCTCCTCCGCCGCCTCCACCAGGGGCACCGCTCCCAGGTAGACCTCCCCCGTGCCCCCGTCCAGGGTGAGGAGGTCCCCTTCCCGGATCTCCACCCCGTCCACCAGGGCCCGGCCCTCCTCGGGGAAGACCCTTAGGGCCTCCGCCCCCACCACCGCCGGCACCCCGAGGCCCCGGGCCACCACCGCCGCGTGGGAGGTGAGGCCGCCCCGGGCGGTGAGGATGCCCTTGGAAAGGTACATGCCCGTGATGTCCTCCGGGGTGGTCTCCGGGCGTATGAGGAGAGGGGGGAGGCCCTGGGCGGCGAGGCGCTCCGCCCCCTCGTTGGAGAAGACGGCGTGGCCGGTGGCGGCCCCTGGGCTTGCGGGAAGCCCTTTGAGGAGGGGCTTGGGGGCCTGGTTCCGGTCCACGGCGGGCTTGAGGAGGCCGGGGAGGGCGTTGGCCTCCACCCTTAAGACCGCCTCCTCCTTGGAGATGAGGCCTTCCTCCGCCATCTCCACGGCGATGCGCACCGCCGCCTTGGCCGTGCGCTTGCCCGAGCGGGTCTGCAGGAGGAAAAGCCGCCCCCTTTCCGCGGTGAACTCAAAGTCCTGCATGTCCCGGAAGTGGCGCTCCAGGCGCTCCGCCACCTGGAGGAGCTCGGCGTAGAGCCCAGGGGCGTAGTCCTTTAGGCGCTCCAGGGGCTCAGGGGTGCGGATGCCCGCCACCACGTCCTCCCCTTGGGCGTTCCTGAGGTACTCGCCGTAGAGGCCCTTCTCCCCGGTGGCGGGGTTGCGGGTGAAGCCCACCCCGGTGCCCGAGTCCTCCCCCAGGTTCCCGTAGACCATGGCCTGGACCACCACCGCCGTGCCCAGGTCCTCGGGGATGCCGTAGATGCGGCGGTAGGTCTTGGCCCGGGGGTTGAGCCAGCTTTTGAAGACCGCCTCTATGGCGGCGAAGAGCTGCGCCCAGGGGTCCATGGGGAAAGGGGTGCCCCTGGCCTCCAGGTGGCGGAGGTAGTGGAAGGAAAGCTCCTCCAGGTCCTCGGCGGAAAGGGCGGTGTCCGCCTCTACCCCGCGTTCCGCCTTGAGGGCGGAAAGCATCCCCTCAAAGACCTCCGCCTTCTCCCCCAGGACCACCTCCCCGTACATGGCGAGGAGGCGGCGGAAGGTGTCCCAGGCGAAGCGGGGGTTTTCCGTGGCCCGGGCGAGGGCCTCCACGCCCTCGAGGGTGAGCCCCAGGTTCAGGATGGTGTCCATCATCCCCGGCATGGACACCGGGGCCCCGCTCCGCACGGAGACCAAAAGGGGAGGGCTCTTCCCCTCCCCTTGGCCAAAGCGCTTCCCCGTTAGGCCCTCTAGGGCCGCCATCTTCCGCCTTACCTCCTCCTCCAGGCCCACCGCCTGGCCGGTGCGGAGGTAGGTGCGGCAGGCCTCCGTGGTGATGACCAGGGCCGGGGGCACGGGCAACCCCGCCCCAGCCATGGCCACGAGGCCATACCCCTTACCCCCTAGGAGATCCTTGGTGAGGCCTTGGGCCTCCGATAGCAGGTACACGCGGCTTTCCACGCCTAGAGTATCCGGCGCGCAGTGGAAACGTGGAAACGTGTACTCCCAAGAGGGCTACACCGTTCGCCCTTGGGGAACGAGGAGGGCCCGCCACTCCTGGAGCATGGCCTGGGCGAACCGGGGAAAGGCTTCGTGGTAGCGGCGCAGGGTTTCGGCCTTTCCAAAGCCCGCCTCCTTGGCCGCCCGCAGGAAACCCCGGGCCTCCTCCGGGGGGCCATGCCAGCGGGCCAGTTCGCGGAAAGCCCCGTCTAAGAAGACCACGGTGGGGACGATGCGCTTGCCCTCCTTGGCGTAAGCCTCGGCCAAATCCGGGTTCTCGTCGCGGAAGAGGAAGCGGACCTCGAGGGGAAGCCTCGCCAGCACGGGGATGGCCTGGAGGCAGTCCGGGCACCAGGCCTCCACCAGGGCCAAGGCCCGGGCCGCCCCCGGCAAGGGGGCCAGGGGCTTCAGGGCCCCGTAAAAGGCCTCCACCCGTTCCCGATGGGGGCCAAGACGGGGCAGGAGGGCGCCAAAGGCGAGTCCTTGGGCCCAGCGTTCGGCCAGCATGGCCCCATGGTGCGCCCAAACCCCTTTCCGCCGCAAGGAGGGCGTTCACACCCCTCCCTGGTCAAAGGAATAGGCTTAGCTCATGGACCGGCGGCTCCTCGCCCTCCTCTCCGGCGTGCTCCTGGGTACCCTAAGCGAAAGCAGCCTGGCCCCGGCCCTTCCCCTCCTGCAACAAGCCTTCGCCGTGGGGCCCGAAGCGGCCCAAGGGGTGGTGTCCATGGGGCTTTTGGGAGCGGCCCTGGCCTATCTGCCCGTGGCGGGCCTGGCGGGGCGGGTGGGGGCGGCAAGGCTCTTCCGCCTGGGGCTTTTCCTCCACGCCCTCTTCGCCCTCCTCCTCGCCCTGGCCCCGGGGCTTTGGGCCCTTTACCTCTTCCGCTTCCTCCAGGGGGTGGCCACGGCCATGGTGGTGGGGCTTGTCCCGGGCCTAGCCGCCAGCGCCTTCCCCCAGGCCCGGGGCTACGCCCTAGGGCTCGTGGCCAGCACGGTGGCCACGGGCACCCTCCTGGGCCCCGCCTTAGGGGGGCTTGCCGCCGGGATTGGCCTCCCTTGGGTCTTCCTCCTGCCCCTCCCCGCCGGCCTCCTGGCCCTCCTCCTTTCGGGAAACCTCCCAAGCCTTCCCCAGCAGGAGGGCTCCTTGGGGAAACTCCTTTTCGCCCCAGGTTTCCTCAGGGCCCTCCTGGCCACGAGCCTTTACTTCCTCCACACCCTGGGGACCACGGTGGCCCTGGCCTTCCACCTGGGGACCGAGGGCCTATCCCCTAGAGGCATCGGGGGCCTTCTCCTCCTGGGCCCTTTGCAGCTTCTCCTCTTGGGAGCGTGGGCGGGGAGGCTGGCGGACCGGCTCGGGTACCGCCGGGTGGCCCTCCTTGGGGCCCACCTCCTGGTGGGAGGGGGAGTGGCCTTCGCCCTCCTGCCCCTCCTCCACCCCCTTTGGGGGGCGGCCCTGGGCCTGGTCCTCCTCGGGGTAGGGCGCGCCCTGTTCCAGGCGGCCAACAACGCCCTGGTCCTCTCCCTGGCCCCCCCGGGGACGGAGGGGCTCGCCTCGGGGGCCCTTTCCGTGGCCCGCTCCTTGGGGCAGGCGGCGGGAAGCGCCCTGGCTGGGGGGAGCCTGGGGCTTTTCTACCGGCTCTTTCCCCACCACGGCCTGGCCTTCGCCGCCACCTGCCTCCTCCTCACGGGGCTCATGGGGCTTTCCGCCCTAGGGGTGCGGGCCCCGAGGGAGTCGGCGGAGGCGTAGGCCTCCCTACCTGGGGGGGAGGAGGTGGGCCATGCGGCGCTGGATGAGCCGGGTGGCCCCAAGGGGGCTTAGGCGGTAGAGGAGGTCCATGGTGCGGGCGTCCTGGCCCAAAAGGACCCGGAAGGCGTCCCGCTCCACGGCGTCCAGGAGGATGCGGGCGGCCACCTGGGGCTCCAAAACGGGTACCCTCGCTCCCTCGGCCCTGGGGGCCTCCACCCCGGAGTGCTGGGCGATCCCCGTGCGCATGGCCCCCGGAAGGACCAGGGTGACCCGCACCGGCGTGCCCTGGAGTTCCGCCCAAAGGGCCTCGGTGAGGAGCTTGACCGCCGCCTTGGAGGCCCCGTAGACCGCCTGCCCCGGCACCGGCACGAAGGCTCCCATGCTGGACACGTTTACCAGGTGGGCCTCCGGCCGCTGGAGAAGCCGTGGCAGGAAAGCGCGGGTCATGTGGAGGGTGCCGTAGAAGTTCACCCGCATCACCCGCTCTATGGCCGCCTCGTCCAGGTCCAGGAGGCGCTTAAAGGGCTGGATGATGCCGGCGTTGTTGATAAGGCCGTCCACCTGCCCGTGCGCCCTTTCCACCTCCTCGGGCAAGGCCGCTACCCTCGCTTTGTCGGTGATGTCCAAGGGGTGGAGGCTAAGCCCAGGGGCCATATTCCCCGCCTGGGCCTGGGTTTCCCTTAGGCCCTCCTCCCTCAGGTCCACCGCCGCCACCTTTGCCCCCCGCCGGAGGAGCTCCAACGCCAGGGCCTGGCCTAGGCCGCTCCCCGCTCCGGTAACCACCACGACCTTGCCCCTGAGCCTCATAGGACCTCCCCCTCGAGGATACCCCCAAGGGACGCCTACGCCTTTTTGGCCGCCCAGCGCTCCCTAAGCCTCTGGAAGAGGGCCTCCACCTTGGCCTTGGGCAGGATCACCTGCTCCGTGCGCCCCACGCCGATGAGGTCCCCCAGCTCGTTGTAAGCCTCCATGGTGGCGTGGACCCGGTTGCCCTCCGTGCGCTCGTGCCGGGCCACGATCCTCACCCGCATCCCCGGGAGGGCCGAGGCCAGGTGCCGCACCTCCACGTAGCTCCCAATCCCCTCCTCCCCCTCCTCCAGAAAGGGAAGGATGATCTTCCGCCCGGCGAGCTCCATGTGCTTGGCCATCCAGTAGGTGGCGTACACGGGGTGGACGGGCCCGAGCTCCTCAAAGTCCACGGTCATCGCTTCCGTGACCACCGTTTCAAAGGTGGCCTCGTAGCCTTCGGGTATAGGGCGCATGGCTACTTGCGCAGGTCCAGAACCCGCCTGAGCTTCCCCCCTTCGCTCCTCGGGGCCTCCCCGGGGGCGAGGAGGGTCACCCGCATGGTGACGCCGATGGTGTCCTTGATCCTGCGGGCCACCTTCTCCCTCAGGGCGTGGAGGCGGTGGTCCGCCTCAATGACCTCGTCGGAAAGGGCCTTTTTGCCAATTTCCTGGAAGAAGGCCTCGGAAACCTCCACCTTGAGCTCGGCCTCGTCCAAAGTCCCCTCCCGCCGCACCACGATCTGGTAGTAGGGCTCCACCTCGGGGATATCCAGGAGGACCGCCTCCACCTGGGTGGGGTAGACGTTTACCCCGCGGATGATGAGCATGTCGTCCGTGCGCCCCAGGATGGGGCCCATGCGCACATGGGTGCGGCCGCAGGAGCAAGGGGCGTAGGTGAGGAAGGTAAGGTCCCCCGTCCAGTAGCGGAGGAGGGGCATGGCCTCCTTGGTGAGAGTGGTCAAGACCAAAACCCCCACCTTCCCCTCGGGCAAGGGTTCCCCGGTGTCCGGGTCCACCACCTCGGGCAGGAAGTGGTCCTCCCAGATGTGGCTCCCTTGGCGCTCCTCCACGCACTCGTTGGCCACGCCGGGGCCGATGATCTCGGAAAGGCCGTAGATGTTGGTGCTCCGAACCCCAAGCCCCTCGTCCACCTGTTTGCGGATGGCCTCGGTCCAGGGCTCGGCCCCCAGGACGGCGTACTCCAGGGAAAGGGTTTCCGGGGAAACCCCCCGCCTGCGGAACTCCTCCGCCAGGGTCTGGGCGTAGGAGGGGGTGCAGGAGATGACCTCGGGCCGGAAGTCCTGGATGAGCATGACCTGGCGCTCCGTCATGCCCCCGGAAACCGGCACCACGGTCATCCCCAAGGCCTCCGCCCCCCCGTGGAGGCCGAGCCCCCCCGTGAAGAGGCCGTAACCGTAGGCGTTGTGGAGCATCATCCCGGGCCTCGCCCCCGCCGCCCTTAGGGAGCGGGCCACCACCTCGGCGAAGATGCCCAGGTCCTTCTTGGTGTAGCCCACCACCGTGGGCTTGCCCGTGGTGCCGCTGGAGGCGTGGATGCGGGCCACCTCCTCCCGGGGCACGGCGAAGAGGCCGAAGGGGTAGTTCTGCCGCAGGTGGTCCTTCTTGGTGAAGGGGAGCTTGGGGAGGTCCATGAGGCCCCGGATCTCCCCTGGCCTCACCCCCGCCTCGTCCAGAAGCCTCCGGTAAAAGGGGACCCTCTCGTAAACGTAGGCCACCACGTGGCGTAGCCTTTCCTCCTGCAAGGCCCTAAGCTTCTCCCTGGGAAGGGTTTCCAACTCCGGCTGGTACATCCTCACCTCCTAAGCGAAACACCGTGCCCGTGAAGAGGGCCACGAGCTTACCCTCCGACACCACCTCCACCCGGTAGGTGGCGGTGCGCCGGGAGAGGTTCACCTCCACCGCCTCCGCCTCCACCCAGGCCCCGGGGGGGAGGGGCCGGAAGTAGTCCATGCGGCAGGAGAGGGCCACGGCAGGCCCCCGGGAGTTGGAGGCGAGGGCGAAGGCGCTATCGGCCAAGGCGTAGAGGAAGCCCCCGTGGACCGTGCCGTGGAGGTTGAGGTGGGCCCTTTCCACCCGCCCCCCCACCCTGGCCTCTCCCGGGGCCAGGTGGAGCACCTTTAGGCCCAAGGCCTCCATGAAGGGGTCCCTCATCCCTCCTCCACCTCCCGCCGAAGGCCCAGGTAAGCCTCCACCACCTTGGGGTTTTGCCGGAGTTCCTGGGCGCTCCCCTCCAGGGCCACCTCCCCCGCCTCCAGCACAAGCCCCCGGTCGGCGAGCTCCAGGGCCACCTTGGCGTTTTGCTCCACCACGAGGAGGGTAACCCCCTCCCCCTTCAGGCCGGCCAGGATGCGGTAGATCTCCCGCACCATCAAGGGGGCAAGCCCCAAGGAGGGCTCGTCCAAAAGGAGGAGGCGGGGCCTTGCCATGAGGGCGCGGCCGATGGCCAGCATCTGCTGCTCCCCCCCAGAGAGCGTCCCCGCCAGCTGCCCCCGCCTTTCCCTAAGCCTAGGGAAGAGGCCGTAGACCCGCTCCAGATCGGGCCGAAGGTCCTCCCTCTTCCGGAACCGGTGGAACCCCCCGAGGCGGAGGTTGTCCTCCACGGAAAGCCCGGGGAAGAGGGCGCGCCCCTCCGGCACCAGGACGAGGCCCCGCTTTAGGAGGCCCTCGGGGCTCCGCTCCGCTAGGACCTCCCCGTCCAGGACCACGCGGCCTTCCGCCTTGGCCAGGCCCAAAAGCCCCCTCAGAACGCTCGTCTTCCCCGCCCCGTTGGGGCCGATCACCGCCAGGGCCTCCCCCTCCTTAAGGGCGAAGGAAACCCCCCGCGCCGCCTCCAGGGGACCGTAGCGCACCGTGAGGCCTTCCACCCGGAGCATCAGGCCACCTCCTCCCCCAGGTAGGCGGCCCGCACCAGGGGGTTCCTCTGCACCTCCGCCGGGGTACCCTCGGCAATCTTCTCCCCGTAGTTCATCACCACCACCCGGTCCGCCAGGCCCATGATGAGGTCCATGTCGTGGTCCACGAGGAGCACCGTGTACCCTTCCTTGGCCAAGGACCGGAGGAGGTGGGCAAGCTCCCGCTTCTCCCCCGCCCTAAGCCCCGCCCCCGGCTCGTCCAAAAGGAGCACCGCCGCCCCCGAGGCGAGGAGGCGGGCGATCTCCAAAAGCCGCTGTTGCCCCACGGTAAGCCGCTCCGCCCGCTCCCAGGCCAAGGACTCGAGGCCCACCCGCTTGAGGGCCCGGTAGGCGGTGGCCAGGGCCTGGTCCTCCTCCTTCCGGTGAAGGCCCAGGAGGACCCTAAAGAAGCCCGCCCGGGTGCGGGCGTAGGTGCCCAAGGCGGCGTTTTCCAGGACGGAGAGCTCGGGGAAAAGGTGGGGGTGTTGGAAGGTGCGCCCGAGGCCCAGGCGGTGGATGCGGAAGGGGGCGAGGCCCGTCACCTCCCGGCCGAAGAGGAAGACCTTGCCCCCATCCGGGATGAGGGTTCCCGTGACCAGGTTGAAGGTGGTGCTCTTCCCCGCCCCGTTGGGGCCGATGAGGGCCAGGATCTCCCCCCGCCGCAAGGCGAAGGAAACCCCGTTCACGGCGAGGAGGCCGCCGAAGGCCTTCTTCAGGCCCTCCACCCGGAGCACCTCCTCCCCCTTAGCCCCTTGGGGCGGGGCGAGGGGGAGGGGCTCGGCCTCGGGGAGGCGCCCCTCCTTCCGGGGAAGCCTCGCCGCAAGGAGGGGCCATAGCCCCTTGGGGGCCAAAAGGAGGATGAGGGCCAGGATGAGGCCGTAGCCGATGACCTCGTAGTTCCCCTGCCGGCCCAGGAGGAGGGGCAGGAGGTCCTTGAGCCAGTCCTCCAGCCCCGTGAAGAAGGCCGCCCCCAGCACCACCCCGGGGATCGTCCCCACCCCGCCCGCCACGGCCATGACCAGGTACTTGATGGAGGCCTCCAGGGAGAAGGGCGTGGGGTTCACGAAGCGCAGGAAGTGGGCGTAAAGGAAGCCGGCAACCCCCGCCATACCCCCCGCCAGGAGGAAGGCCTGGAGGCGGAGGCGGGCCGGGTCCACCCCGAAGCTCGCCGCCGCCAAGGCGTCCCCCCGGAGGGCGAGAAGGGCCCGGCCCAGGCGGCTTCCCCGCAGGTTATCCAGGGCGAGGAGGAAGAGGACCAGGAGGAAAAGGCTAAAGAGGGCGTAGCGGAAGCCCGTGTCCAGGGCATAGCCGAAGAGGGTCAAGGGGGGCAGGTCGGTGATCCCCGTGTGCCCCCCGGTGAGGCCCACCAGGTTCCCCGCCAGGATGTACAGGGCCACCTGCCAGGCGATGGTGGAAAGGGGGAGGAAGTGCCCCTTGAGCCGCACCGTGAGCCCCCCCAGGACCAAGGCCAGGAGGAGGGAGAGGAGAAGGCCCGCAAGGAGGCCGAGCCACGGGGATAGCCCCGCCTTCACCGTGAGGAGGGCGGTGGCGTAGGCCCCCATCCCCATGAAGGCCGCCTGGGCGAAGCTGGTCATCCCCGCCAGGCCCGTGAGCACGTAGAGGGAAAGGGCCACCAGGGCCGAGAGGGCGAAGAAGTTGAGGAGGGTGAGGTAAAAGGGAAAGGGCAGGAGGAAAAGGGGCAAAAGGACCAGGAGAAACCAAAGGTAGCGCATCACTCCTCCACCGCCCGCGCCTTGAGGCTTTGGTAGAAGAGGGCGGGCACCAAAAGGAGAAAGACCAGGGCCTCCTTGTAGGCGCTGGCGAAGAAACTGGTAAAGCTCTCAAAAAACCCCACCAATAGCGCCCCCAAAAAGGCCACGGGATAGCTGGCAAGCCCCCCTAGGATGGCGGCCACAAACCCCTTGAGGCCCAACATGAACCCCATGAAGTAGGCGGCGTTGATGAGGGGGGCGAGGAGGAGGCCGGATAGCCCCGCAAGCAGGCTGGCGATGCCGAAGGCCACCGTCCCCGCCTCCTCCGGGGAGATGCCCGCAAGCCTCGCCCCAAGCCGGCTCTCCGCCGCCGCCAAAAGGGCCTTCCCATAAAGGGAAAAGCGGAAGAAGGCGTAAAGGCCGAGGACACTCAGGAGGGCAAAGAGGAGGACCAGAACCCCTTGCCAGGAAAGGCCCACCACCACCTCTCCCCTAAGGAGGGGCTCGGGGCGGAACTGCTCCGGGCCAAAGAAGACGAGGCCCAAGCCCTGGTAGGCCACGTGCAGGCCCACCGCCATGATGAGGAGGGAAAGCACCGTGGCCTCCCGCATGGGCAGGAAGAAGACCCGGTACGTGGCCACCCCCAGGTAGACCACCAGGAGGACCGCCGCCGGGTAGGCCAGGGGCTTCAGAAAGAGGGCGAGGAAAAAGAGGGCGGAAAGCCCCAGGGCCCCGAGAACGGGCCCCAAGGCCCCCCGCCCCCGCGCAAGCCCCGCCCAGAGGAGCCCCAGGACCAAGGCCAGCCAGAGCGTCCCCGGGATCTTCCCCTCCAGGAGCCAGACCAAGGACAGGGGGGCGAACATGAGGAGCTCCCCAATGGGCACCAGGATCACCCGGGTCACGGCGAAGACCAGCACCATGGCGATGGCCAAGAGCCCGTAGATAACCCCGTTCTGGAGCCCATCCAGGAGGAGGAAGCCGAGGATGCTGGCGTCCATGGCTTAGCGGAAAGTGCGCTCCAGCTTCCAGCGGCCCCTCTCCACCCGGACCATGACGGCGGCGTCCTCAAAGCGCAGGCCCAGGTGGTCCTCCTTGGTGAAGGTGAAGACCCCGTGGGTGGCCACCAGGTTGCGGGTGGCCTCAATCTCGTCCCTCAGGGCGGCGCGGAAGGCGGCCAGGTCCTTGTCGGGGTCTGCCCTCTTCAGGGCCCTCTCCAGGGCGGGGCGCAGGATGAGCCAGGCGTCCCAGGCGTGGGCCCCGAAGGTGGAGTAGCTCCCGATGCCGTACCTGGCCTCGTAGCGCTGGATGTAGTCCAGGGCCACCCGCTTGGAGGGGAAGGTGCCGGGAAGCTGCTCCGCCACCAGGATGGGCCCGGCGGGGAGGAGGGTGCCCTCCACGTCCTGGCCGCCCACCCGCAGGAAATCGGGGTTCGCCACCCCGTGGGTCTGGTAGATGAGGCCCGGGTAGCCCCGCTCCTTCAGGGTGCGCTGGGGAAGGACCGCCGGGGTGCCGCTCGCCCCGATGAGAATGGCGTCGGGCCGGCGGGCGATGAGGCGAAGGGCCTGGCCGGTGACGCTGGTGTCCGTGCGGTTGTAGCGCTCGCTGGCCACCACCTGGAGGCCTTTGGCCTTGGCCTCCGCCTCAAAGAAGCGGGCCCAACCCTCCCCGTAGGCGTCGTTAAAGCCGATGTAGCCCACCGTCTTCACGCCCCGGGCCACCATGTCCGCCACGATGGCCCGGGCCATGAGCTCCTCCGTCTGGGGGGTCTTGAAGACCCAGAAACGCTGGGCGTCCACGGGGTAGATGATGTCCTTGCTGGCGGCCAGGGAGATCTTGGGCACCTTGGCCTCCGCCACCACGGGGATCATGCCCAAGGAGGCGGGGGTGGTGGTGGTGCCCACGATGGCCACGGCGCCCTCCTCCACCAGGCGCCTCGTGTTCCGCACCGCCTGGGTGGTGTCCGAGGCGTCGTCCAGGATGACGAACTGCACCTTCCGCCCCGCCACACCCCCCTGGCGGTCCAGGAGGTCCTGCAAGAGGAGGAAGGTGTTGCGCTCGGGGATGCCCAAGGAGGCGGCGGGCCCCGTGGCCGAGACCACCACCCCCACCTTCAAGGTGCCCTGCGCCCAAGCGGAAAGGGCCAGGGCCAACGCTACCGCCAACCAACGCTTCATCTCCTACCTCCTTTTCCCACCGGGGTACCCCGGATAGGGTCTAACTAACGATCGTTTGGCTTCCAGTCTACTTAGGGACAAGTGTCCCGTCAAGCTAGATCACGTGCTCGGGGATACCCTCTAGCCTCGAGGCCCGCCTGGGCACCGGGTTCCCCGAAAGGTCCAGAAGGGTGCTCCCCTCCAGGAACCAGCTCTTGGGCGTGCGGTGGCCCCAGAGGGTCTGGCGCCTGGGGTCGTTGAGGCTCCAGCGCACCGGGGGCAGGTCGGGGTCCACGGTGAGGTAGTCCGAGGTGTAAAGCTCCACCCGGTGCCCATCGGGGTCGCGCAGGTAGAGGAACATGGCGTTGGAGATGCCGTGCCGCCCGGGGCCCCTTTCAATCTCCTCCGTGCGCCTCGCCCCCGCCAGGATGTCCGCCGCCCGGATGATGGCCATGGGGTCGGGAAGCCAGTAGGCGAAGTGGTGGAGCCTAGGGCCTTCCCCATTGGTGAAGGCCACGTCGTGCACGTTCCCCTTGCGGTGGAGCCAGCTCGCCCAAAGCCTCCCCTCCTCGTCCTCCGTGTACTCGGTGAGGCGGAAGCCCAGGGCCTCCTGGTAGTAGCGGGTGGCCTGGTCCACCTCCGGGGAGAAGAGGTTGATGTGGTCTAGGCGGAGGAGGCCGGGCCCCCGGTGGAGGTGGTACTCCTGGAGCATCCGGGGAAGCTTTTCCGCCTGGAAGTAGAAGGCCAAGGGGTAGCCGAAGGGGTCCTGCACCCGGAGGATCCGGGGGCGGGCCCAGTCCGCCTCCTCCCGGTGGGGAAGCCCTTCCCTCTCCGCCCAGGCCTTAAGGGCGGAAACGCCCTCCTCCGAGTCCACCTTGAAACCGAGGGCGGCCACAGCCGGAAAGGGGGCCTCCTTGAGCTTCAGGCTCCACTCCCTTTCCTCGTAGCCCCGAAGGTAGGCCGCCTTACCCTCCCGCCTCTCCAGGAGCATCCCCAAAAGCCCCCGGTAGAACTCCAGGCTCCTTTCCAGGTCCCGCACCCAAACTTCCAGGAAACCCACCCTTACGATGGCCATAAAAGCCTCCTGTAGCCGCGGGCGAAGTAGACGAGGGGCGGGCCCATCTCCCCAAGGTCCACCGCCTCCACCCGCCCCACCACGAGGCGGTGGTCCCCACCCGGGTAGAGGGCCTCGAGGCGGCACCTCAGGACCGCCAAGGCCCCTTCCACCCGGCCTTCCACCAGGCCCACCCCTTCCCTTGGCCTGCCGGCGAAGTGCTCCGAAACCCCCTCCTGTCCCTCCCGCAGGAAGCTCACCGTGAAGGCCCCCGCTTCCTCCAAAAGGGGCAAGAGCCTCGCCCCCTCGCTCACCGCCAGGGCCACCAAGGGGGGCCTGAGGCTTAGGGACATAAAGGCGGTGGCGGTCATGCCCCGCTCCTCCCCCGCCCGCGCCGCCACCACGGTGACGCCGCTGGCGAAGCGGCTTAGGGCCTCCTTGAAGGCCTCCTCCAGGGAGGTCACGCCTCCACCTCCTCCTGGGCGAAGACGCCGAGGGCGGCCCTGAGGTAGGCCCGGATCCGCTCCTTGTAGGGCTCCTTATCGTACACCTGGTAAAGGGTCTGGTACATGCGCACGGGGTCGCCGAAGAAGAAGCGCTCGTAAAGCTCCTGCCGGGCCCCGAACCCCGAGAGGGTCATGTCCCAGGCCAGGCGGAAGAGGGCCACCCGCTCCCGGGCGTCCAAGGTGGCCCCTTGGAGGTACTTGTCCAGGAGGGGCGCCAAGGGGCCCTTGAAGTCCTTCTCGGAGGGGAGGGTGATGAGGCCGCTCGCCCCGATCTGCTCTAGGATTTCCCGAAGCCTTGGGTAAAGCCTCGGGTAGAGGTTCCTAGCCCCATCCAGCGCCTTGCGGTCCGGCACCAGGAGGCCAAAGGCGTTTTCCTGGGCCTCCTCCTCCGCCCGGGTCCAGAAGGCCTTCATGGCCTCGAGGTAGACGATGATCTCGGCGATCTTTTCCTGCACGTGGCCGTAGGCGTCGGCCCCGATGCCCTCGGCCATGAGGGCCGCCACCCCTAAGAAGGCCTCCGTCTTGGCCGTTTTCAGGGCCACCACCTGGTGGGCCATGTGGTTCAACGCCCCGGTCTGGGCGTAGGCGTTGTTGCAGAGCTCCACGTTCCCCAGGATGAAGACCCGCTCCCAGGGCACCAGGACATCGTCAAAGATGACCAGGCAGTCCATCTCCTCGAGGCGGCTGCTGAGGGGGTGGTCAAAGGGGCTATCCCCCCCCACCAGGGCCTCCCGGCAGACGAAGTGGAGCCCGGGGGTGGAGGTGGGAAGGGCAAAGGCGATGGCGTACTTCTCGCTTCCCGGCCCCTCTTTGAGGAGGGTGGAGGGGAAGATTAAGACCTCGTCCGCCAAGGGGAAGGTGGCGGTCATCCGGGCCCCCCGCACCACGATCCCCTTCTCCGTCTGCCGCACCACCCCCACGGGGATGTAGGGGTCGGGCTGGGCGGAAGGGGGCTTGGCCCGGTTCACCTGGGGGTTGGTGAGGGCGTGGGTGGTGGCCAGGTCGTGGTCCCGGAGGTACCGGTAGTAGTTCCGGACGTTCTCGGCGAACTCCCCGAAGTACTCGGCGCTCGCCGCATAGGCCATGACCACGGCGTTCAGGTAATCGGGGCTTCGGCCCATCATGCCCAGGTTCTGGTCCGCCCAGAGCTTGTAGGCCTGGCCCCGCCGCTTTAGGTCCTCCTTGGTCTTGGGGATGAGGAAGCTCGTGCCGTGGCGCTTCCCCTCCGCCTCGTAGGTGAGGACCTCCCGGTAGCGGGGGTCGTGCTGCAGGTCATATAGGGCCGCCATGGCGCGCACGATGCCCCGGAAGACCGGGTGGGTGGTGGGGTCCTCCACCTTCTCCCCCTTGTACCAGAGGTTCGGGGGCCTCTCCCGTAGGGCCTCCATGTACTCCGCTCCCGTCCTCGCCATACCTTCACCTCCTCACTTGCCGAACCTGGGAATGTGGGGCGGCCTTAGGGGGAGGGCCACGCCCTTCAGGTCGGTGTAGAACTCCAGGGCGTAGAAGCCCCCTTCCCGCCGGTCGCCGCTTTCCTTCACCCCCCCGAAGGGGGTGGGCAGGTGGCGCACGTTGTGGCTATTCAGGTAGACCATCCCCGCCTCCAACTCCAGGGCCAGGCGGTGGGCCCGCTCCAGGTCCCGGGTAAAGACATAGGCGGCGAGGCCGTACCTGGTATCGTTGGCCTTCCTGAGGGCGTCCTCCTCGTCCTTGAAAGGGATGGCCAGGAGCACCGGCCCGAAGATCTCCTCCTGGGCGATTTTCATGTGGTTCTCCCCCACGAAGAGGGTGGGCTCCAGGTAGTTGCCCCGGGAGAGGTCCTCCCCCCGGAAGGAGCGGGTGGCCCGCTTCCCCCCCACGAGGAGCCTCGCCCCCTCCTCGAGGCCCGAGCGGATGTACCCCAGGACGCGTTCCAGGTGCTCGGGATGGATGAGGGGCCCCACCTCCGTCTCGGGGTCCAAGGGGTGGCCCACGCGGATGGCCCTGGCCCTTTCCGCCACCCGGGCCACGAAGTCCTCAAAGATGCCCTCCTCCACCAGGAGGCGGGAGCTTGCCGTGCACCTTTCCCCGTTGAAGGAGTAGATCTGGAAGACCACGGCGTCCAGGGCCCTTTCCAGGTCGGCGTCGGCGAAGACCAAGGCCGGGCTCTTCCCCCCGAGCTCCAGGGAAAGCCGCTTGAGGTGGCGGGCGGCGTTTTGCATCACCACCTTCCCCGTCTCCGTCTCCCCGGTGAGGGTGATGAGGGGCACCAGGGGATGGGCCACCAGGGCCGCCCCCGCCTCCTCCCCAAAGCCCTGGACCAGGTTGAAGACCCCAGGGGGTAGGTCCGCCTCCTGGAAGATCTCCGCCAACTTGCTGGCGGTGAAGGGGCTCCACTCCGCCGGCTTCAGGACCACGGTATCCCCGAAGGCCAAGGCGGGGGCGATGCGCCAGGTGGAGAGCATCAGGGGGGCGTTCCAGGGGGTGATGATGCCCACGGGGCCCACGGGGACCCGGAGGGCGTAGTAGAGCCAGTCCCGGTCCACGGGGTAGGTGCGGTCCTCCATGGCGTGCTCGGCGTACTCGGCGTAGAAGGCGAAGTTCTCGGCGGCGCGGGCCACCTGGGCCCGCACGATGCGCAGGACCTGCCCCGCATCCAGGCACTCCATCACGGCGAGCTCGTCGGCGTGCTTCTCTATGAGCTCCGCCACCTTGAGGAGGTAGCGCTTCCTCTCCTTGGCCTTGGTCCGGCTCCAGCGGGCGAAGGCCTCGTGGGCCGCCCGGGCGGCGCGGTCCACCTCCCTTGCCCCGCCCCTCGCCGCATGGCCCAGGACCTCGTTGCTGGCGGGGTCCAGGCTGGGGAAGGTCTCCCCGCTTTCCGAGGGGAGGAACGCCCCCCCGATGAAGTGGAGGGCGGGCTTCTCCTTAAGGCGTTGCCGCACCGCCTCAATGGTTTCCCAAGGGATTCCCGCCACGGCGTCGGCGTACCTCATGCTTCCTCCTCTATGGGGTTTTCCAGGGCCCCCAGGCCCTCAATCTCCAGGCGCATCACGTCCCCCGGGTGGACCTGGCTGATCCCCTTGGGGGTGCCGGTGAGGAGGACATCGTAGGGTTCCAGGGTCATGAACTCGGAGATGAAGGCCAAAAGCTCGGCCACGGGGTAGAGCATCCTCGAGGTGTGCCCCTCCTGCCGGAGTTCCCCGTTCACGTAGGCCCGGAGCCAGAGGTTCTGGGGGTCCTCCACCTCCCCCACCACCAGGAAGGGCCCGAGGGGCAAAAAGGTGTCCCGCCCCTTGGCCCGGATGGGGGGGCGGAAGGTGTTCGTCACGTAGTCCCGGGCCACCAGGTCGTTGGCGATGGTGTAGCCGAGGACGTAGCCCAGGGCGTCCTTGGCCTTCACCCGCTTCATGGGCCTCCCCACCACCACGGCGAGCTCCACCTCGTAGTGGACGAACCGCGCCCCCTTGGGGTAGAGCACCACCCCCTTGTGGGGGAGGAGGCTCGTGTTGGGCTTCCAGAAAAGGGCGGGCTCCTCGGGGCGGGCGAGGCCCAGCTCCTCGGCGTGGTCGGCGTAGTTCAGGGCCACCCCCAGAACCTTCCCCGGGGTGAAGGGGAGGAGCCAGGTGACCCCCTCGGGGTCGTGGGCCTCCCCCGCCTCGTCCAGGAGGAGGCCGTCCCGAAAGACCCCCTGGTGCACCCTCCCCTTGGCGAGGAAGCGGGCGAGCTTCATGCCGCCTCCACGGGGACGAGGCCGTAGCGCTCCGCCATCCGGCGAAGCCGCGCCTCTATCTCGGGGGTGGTGGGGCCCAAGGGGGGCCGCCACTCCTTCTCCAAAAGCCCCATCCAGGCCAGCACGGTCTTGAGGGGGATGGGGTTCGTGTCCCAGAAGATGGCCTCGTTGGCCTCGAGGAGATAGTAGTGCAGCTCCCGTGCCCCCTCGTAGTCCCCCGCCAGGGCCTTCTCGCAGAGGAGGGCCACCTCCTTGGGGAGCCAGTTGGCGGTGGCGGCGATGGTGCCCACCGCCCCCAGGCTCATCATGGGCAGGGTGAGGCTTTCCAGGCCGCAGAAGACGAGGAAGTCCCGCCCCGCCTCGGCGAAGAGCTGGGAGAGATACTCCAGGTCCTTGGAGGAGTGCTTGAGGCCCACGATGTTGGGGAAGTCCCGCCGGAGGCGGGCCACGGTCTTCGGGGCGATCTCCACCCCCGCCCGCCCGGGGATGTTGTAGATGAGGAGGGGGAAGTCGGGCACCGCCTTGGCCACCTCGGCGAAGTAGCGGTAAAGCCCCTCCTGGTTAGGCTTCACGTAGTAGGGGACGATGACCATGGCCCCTTGCGCCCCCGCTTCCTGGGCGAAGCGGGTGAGCTCCAGGGTCTCCTCCAGGCGCAGGGCCCCGGTTCCGGGGATGACGGGCACCCTCCCCGCCACCTGGTCCAGGACCACCTCTATGGCCCGTTTTCGCTCCTCGAGGGTCTGGGTGCCGGGCTCTCCCGTGGTCCCCCCCACGCTCACCCCGTGGGACCCTCCCTGCACCACCCGCTCCACCAGGCGGCGCAGGGCCTCCTCGTCCAGCTTGCCCCTGCGAAAGGGTGTGGGTAAGGGCGGTATGGAACCCTGGAACATGGGCTTCTCCTTTCGCCCCCCAGGATGCCCGGGGGAAGGGCGCTTGGGCAATCGTGCGGATAAACAACCTTTCCCAAATCTTTGTTTAGATATACACTCCTACCCTGCTTGCCCCGGATGGGGAGAGATGGTATTGGTGAACTACACAATGTCAGAAGCCCTATTTGGTCAAGACCCCATCTCCTTCACCGCCCTGGTGGAGGACCTGGGCCTCACCCTCCAGGTCCCCACCTCCCGGCCCGCCCTCTTCCTCCTCCCCGAACCCCGCCCGCTCCTTCCCCTGGAGGGGGCCCTCCTCCTCTTCCGCCCCGAGGGGAACCTCTTCCGTTACCGGGCGGCCACGGGCTTCCTCCTCCCCGAGCCCGACGCCGAGGTGGAGGCCTTTGCCCGGAGGGAGGGCTTAGGCCTCGCCCTCTACCCCCCTTGGCTCAAGCGGGAGGAGGTGGAAAAGGCCCTCGCCCTCCGCCTCTTTGCCCTGGGGCCGGGCCTGGCCTTGGCGAGCCTCGTGGACCTCCTCCTGAAGCTTCCGGACCGCCCCTTCCTGGGGGTCTTGCACCAGGCCACGGGCCTGCCCCTGGCCCGGGTGGCCCCCTGGGGGGAGGTCCTGGGCTTCGCCGGGCCCGTGCCCCCTAGGCATCCCGAGGCCCCAGGGGAGGGGCGGGGCTGGCTTGCCCTCGAGGCCGGGGAGGGGGTGCTCGTGGCCTACGGGGAGGAGGGGGCCCTGAGGCGGGCCAGGGGGCTTCTGGAGGTGGCGGCCCGGCTCCTCAAGGTGCGGGCCTTGGAGCGGAGCCTGGAGAGGATGCGGGAAGAGTCCTTGGGGGCGGCGCTTCTAGAGGGCCTCATCCTAGGGGAGGCGGAGGCGGAGAGGCTTTTCGCCTTCGGCTTCGCCGAGGGGGTGGAGTGGGTCCTGGCCCTGGCCGAGCCCCCCGAGGTCCCGGGCCGCCACCGCCTGGCGGAGGAAAGGCGGCGGGAGGCCACCCTGGAACTGAGGCGTCAGGCGGGGGCCTACCTGGACCGGCTTGGGGTCCCCTACCTCCTCGCCACCCGGGGGAACCGGGTGGCGGCCATGTGGCAGGTGCATAGCCCCAAGAAGGAGGCGGAAGGCCTCCTCAAGGCCCTCATCCCGGGAAGCCGCCTGGGCTACTCCGCCGTCCACGCCGACCGGGCGGTGCAGGAGGCCTACCGCGAGGCCCTCATCGCCCTCAAGGCGGCGCGGGCGGGGGAGGCCCTCTCCTTCACGGGCCTGGACCCCGTGGCCTTTGTCCTCCTGCAACAGTCCCCGGAGGACCTAAAGGCCCTGGTGGAGCGTTACCTTCCCCTTCCCCCCAAGCTCCTTAAGACCCTCGAGGCCTACATGGCCTCGGGCGGCGTGGAGGAGGCGGCGAACAGGCTCCACGTCCACCCCAACACCCTGCGCTACCGCCTAAGGCGCATTGAGGCGGTGGTGGGCCCCTTGGGCCAGCCGGAAACCCTGGCCCGGGTCCACCTGGCCCTCCGGGCCCGCGACCTCCTTTTGGGCTAAGATGCCCTTATGGGAAAGCTTAAGGTTTTGCTCCTCTTCCTGGCGTTGGGGGTAGGCTTGGCCCAAACCCTGGTGGAGGTGACGGCGGTGGCCGCCCTAAGCGCGGGCCTGGACCCCGCCGTGCGGCTCCCCGCAGGCTCCTACAAGGCCCGAAGCCCCGAACCCCTCCTCGCCCGCTTTCCCGAGGCCAAAGGGTATGCCCTCGAGGCCTTCGCCGCCAAGGGCGTCGCCGCCAGGCTCCACGCCGCCTTCGTCCAGCAGGTCCTCACCGCCTTCGCCGCCGCCGGGTACCTCCTGGAGAGCCAGGAGGAACGGGTGGTGGACGGGGAGGTGCGTACCAAGTACGTGCTCAAGGACAGCCTAGGCCGGCCGGCCCTCCTTTTGGTGGTGCGGAAGGGGGATGAACTGGTGTATGGGTTTGGGAAGCGTAAGTGAACATGTTCACGATGAAACCCGCTTGTGCTAAAACTCTCCCCTAATCGCCAAGCCCCACGCCCACATTCCCGCTACCCGGCCCACCCTCACCCAAAACCTCTCCCCCTCCAAGGCCAGCGAAGCCCCCCATCCCGCCCCATATCCCAAGGTGCCCGCAAGCCTCAGGCCCTCCAGGGGCCAGACCACCCCCAAGGCCCCGCCCCAGGGGTAGGTGCCCTCGAGGGTCACCATCCCCTCTCCCAGAGCCAGGCTCGCCCCCACGAGCGCCGAGGGACTCGTCCCCCGGAACCGGCCCTCCCCGTAGGCCACCACCTCGCCCAGCCGCACGCTCCCCGCCATGCCCCCGCCCTCCTTCTCCCACCAAACCCGCACCTCGGGCCACGCCGCCTCCACAAAACCTCCCCGCTCCCAGGCGTAGCCCAGGCGCAGGCGCAAGGGGCCGTACCAGGTGAGCGCCCCGCCCCATACCCCCTCCTCGCCCCCCGCAGGGCCCAGGGTGTTCCAGGTGTAGGGAAGAAGCCGCCCCTCCCCCAGCGTCAAGGGAAAACGCCCCAGCAGGAGCCCCCACTCCCCCTCCCCCACCGCCAAGTAAAGCCTTTCCAGGGAAACCCCACCCTCTCCCTCCCGCAGGTAGGGAGCGAGGGCGTAGGAAACCCGAGGGCCCTCCCCGACTTCCCCCGAAAGGCGCAGGAAAAGGGTGGGCGCAGGCCCCAGGCCATGCACCCCCACCTCCCACCCTTGGCCCAGGGCGGAAAGGAGCAAAAAGGGCCAAAGCCAACGCACCTAGCGCACCTCCTCCCCCACGATGCGCCCGTCCTCCAGGCGCACCACCCGGCGCACGTGCTCTAGCAGCCTGGGGTCGTGGGTGGAAAAGAGAAAGGTGACCCCCTGGACCTCGTTCAGGGCCTTCATCCGCTCAATGAGGGCGAGGCCCGTCCGGGAGTCCAGGTTGGCGGTGGGCTCGTCCGCCAAGACGATGACGGGCTCGGCCGCCAAGGCCCGCGCCACCGCCACCCGTTGCTGCTCCCCGCCGGAAAGCTGCCGGGGGAAGCGGTGGGCCTTGTCCTTTAGGCCGAGGGCCGCCAGGGCTTCCAAAGCCCTCTTCTCCCGCTCGCCCTTGGGGACTCCACGGAGCTCCAAGACAAAGGCGGCGTTCTCCAAGGCGGTGAGGACGGGCAGCAAGTTGTAGGCTTGAAAGACGAGGCCGATGCGTTCCAGGCGGAAACGGGCCCGGGCGGAGCGGCCCAAGCGGTCCAGGCGCACCCCGCCCACATAGACCTCCCCTTCCGTGGGCAGGTCCAGGCCCGCCAGGATGTGGAGGAGGGTGCTCTTGCCGCTCCCCGAGGGCCCCACCAAGGCGGTGAACTCCCCCTTTTCCACCGCCAGGCTCACCCCCCGCAGGGCCTCGGTTTCCACCCCATCCCCCCGGTACACCTTCCGCACTCCCTTGGCTTCCACGATGGCCATACCACCCTCCTACGGCACGTAGCGCATGGCGTCCACGGGCTCCAGCCTCGAGGCCAGCCACCCCGGCCACAAGGCGGCCAAAAGCGCCACCCCCACGGCGTAGCCCAGGGTGAGGAGGACCTCCTTCACCCCAAGCCGCCCGTAGAGGACCTCCGGCAGGCCGAACTCCCTATACTGCTCCAAGATCCAGGCGGGTAGCGGCAAGCGGAAGCCATCGGCAAGCTCCAGGTGGAGAAGTAGCCCCGCCGCCGTCCCCACCAGGGCCGCCACCCCCACGAGGAGGAAGCTTTCCCAAAAGACCAAGGCCATGAGCCGCCTCCCCGTGAGCCCCAGGGCTGCAAGGAGCCCAAACTCCCTTACCCGCTCCACCAGGGAAAGGTAGAGGGCGTTGAGGAGGATAAGCCCCCCTAGGGCGAAGAAAATCCCCACATAGACGCCCATCACCGTGTCGTAAAGGGGCAGGAGGGCGGCATAAAGGGGGTTGGCCTCGAGCCAGGTTTCCACCTGAAGCCCGGGAAGCCCGGACGCCAGGCACGCCTTCAGGTCTTCCAGGGGCTTCAGGTCGTAAAGGCCCACCCCCGGAAGCCGGATCTCCAGCCGGCTCACCCGCCCCGGGGCCAAAAGGGCTTGGGCGTCCTCCAAGAGGACCATGAGGGTGCGGGCCTCCAGGTGCGTTTCCGGCAGGTCCAGTAGCCCCACCACCCGGAAGGCGTACACCCCAAGCCCCAGGCCCCCGGGAGCGTAGGCCACCACCTCGCCCCCCACACCCACCTTCAAGGCCCGGGCCAAGGCCTCGCCCACAAGGGCCTCCCCCGAGGCCTCGGGAAGGCGGCCTTCCTTTAGGAGGTTTTTCTGCCTTGCAAAACCTTCCCGGGTAAGCCCCGTGAGGACCACCGCCCGGCTCCTTTCCCCGGCGAGGAGAAGCCCACCCCCTTCCAAAACCCCCTCCGCCTTGGCCCCTTCCGGCAGGGAAAGGGCGGGGGGCACGAAGGTGAGGCTTTCCAGGTCCTCCTTCGCCTGGTAGCCCTCTACCCGCACCACCAGGTGCCCCGTGCGGTCCAGGGTGGCCTGGAAGAAGGCGTCAAAGGCTCCCGCGTACACCGAGAGGAAGACCAAGGAGAGGAAGACCACGAGGGCCACCACCCCGCCCGTGACGAGGTTCCGCCCCGGGGTTCTTAGGAGGTTGCGCCAGGCGAGGCGCAGCACCTAGCACCCCCTTTCCAGGTAAAGCGGGTTAAAGCACCGCTCCGGCACCGGCCCCACCTTCACCTCCCCGATCTCCATCCGCGTGCGGTACCCCTCCTTGAGAAGGTCCCGCACCTCCATGGCCTTGGGCAAAAAGGCCCCATCCAGGCGCTGGTAACCCATGAGGACGAGCTCCCGAACCGCCTGGCCCCGTTGGTCGTAGTAGCGCACCCGCTCTATCAGGCCCTGGTTCAAGTGGACCTCCACCCGCCCGTAAGGGGTGGCCGCCTGCGGTTTAGGGGTGAGGACCAAGACCCCATCCGCTTCCGAGACCGCAAAGAGATCCTCCAGGTCCCGGCCCATGAGGTCTTGGTAGGTGAGGTCGGAACCCAGGAAGCGCTCCGTGCGGCCCGTGGAAGGCAGGCGCAGGGTCCGCCCCAAGCGGGGGTCAAAGAGGTAGAGGTCCTACCCCAAGGAGAGGTAGGCCTGCCCCGCCTCGGCCTTGGGTTCTAAAACCCGGATGTGGGCCCGCTCCCCATCCGTGTACACCCGAAGCCGGTAGGTCTTGGTGCTCCCGGGGCGCTCCACCTGGACCAGGTAGACCCCCTGGTGGGCGGGACCCCGCAGGAGGTCCAAAGCCGCCTTGAGCTTGGCCAAAGGGCTTTGCGCCAGGGCCAAAACCAGGAAGACCGCCAGGGCTAGGACACGTTTCATCCTCACTCCCCCTTTAGGTAGCGCGGAAGGTCCAACCGCAACACCAGCCGCCCCGGGAAAAGCCAAGCGAGGAGGCCCGAAAAGGCCACCACCAAGAAGGCGTAAAGGGCGTACACCGGGCGCACGGCGGTGTACAGGTGCTCGGAAAGCCCGGACTCCGGCAAGAGCTCCACGCTAAGCCGCATGAGCGGTCCGAAGACATCGTGGGTGGCGGTGTAGGTGAGGAGGGCATAGCCCAAAAGGAGTCCCAGCGCCAGGCCCACCCCGCTGGCCAAGGCGGCCTCGAGGGCCACCCCCACGGCAAGGCGGACCGGTGTGAGGCCCAGGCTTTCGCTCACGGCGAACTCCCTAAGCCTTTCCCGCACGCTCACGTACGTGGTGCTCACCACGGCCACCGCGGCGAGGAGCATGAAAAGGCCCATAAGGGGAAAGTAGAAGAGGCGGCTTCCCTCGTAATCGGCCCGGATGGGCCCCATGAGGTCCCACACCCCTTTGGCCCTTAGACCCTGGGGCAACCGGGCGTTGAGCGCCTCGGCGGTGGCCTCGTCCCGCCCCCGGGGGGCCCACACCGCCAGGTGGGTGGCGAGGATGCCAAGCCCCGCCAGGCGCCGGGCGTCCTCCAGGTGCACGTACACCCCAGCGAAGTCCACGTTGGAAACCCCGGAACGCACGACCCCCACCACGCTTAGGCCCAAGGCCGCCTTTCCCGTTTCCAGCACAAGCCTTTCCCCAAGCCGCACGTCCAGCCGCTCCGCCAAGCGGTACCCCAGGACCACCTCTCCCGGGCCCGAAAGCCACCTTCCCTCCTTCACCTTGGCGGGAACCCGGGAAAGCCTCGTTTCCCCCGCCGGGTCCACCCCCAGCGCCACACCCCCTTCGGAACGGTAGGGGGAGCGCAGGAGGGCGTAGAGGGAAAGCCTGGGGGTGTAGGGGTGGGGCAGGGAGGGAAGCGCCACGAGGCCGTTTTCCGGATCAGGGTCCTCCCACCACGCCTCCTTGGCCACCACCACCGGGGCCTCCACATAGCCGGCGTAGGCGTCCACCAGGCTCTCCCCGTAGCCGTCCAGGAAACCGAAAAGAAAAAGGGTGGCCACGGTGACATAGACCACCACCAAGGAAAGGAGGGCGGTGCGCCGCCTTTGCCGCCACACGTTCCGCCAGGCCAGGCGCAAGAGGGTCATGCCTCCTCCTCAAAGCGGGCGAGGAGCTGGGGAAGCTCCCGCTCCAGAAAGGCGTAGAAAGCCCCCATCTCCCTTAGCCGCCCTCCCTGCTCCTGCCCCACCAAGCGTAGCCCCCGCTCCGCCTGCTCCCGGTAGCGCCCCAAGACCCGGATCTGTTCGCCCAGGAGGCGGCGCCAGGTCCCCGGACGGACGCTATAGCGGTGGGAGCGCTCCCCGGGGCGGCGCTGGCGCTCTACCAGGTGCAGGCGGGTGAGGAGGTGTAGGGCGGGGCTTAAGGCGCCCTTGCTCGCCCCCAGGGCCTCGGCCATCTCTCTGGCCGTCTGCTCCGGGGGTTCCGCCACCAGGAGCCAGGCCAGAACCCGGCCCGCCATGCGGGGCAGGCCCGCTTCCTCAAAGAGGAGGGCGGTTTCCTCCAGCCAACCCTTGAGCTCAGGGTCCACAGGTTTAAGCTATGGGGTTCTGAAGGTTCAGTCAAGTCTGAACTGAGGGGGTGGGTATAAGTGAGTCTATTCACGATATCACCCGCTCGTGATATCTCTCTCGCCTAGATGGCCCTCCCGGCTACCCCATCTCCGCCAGGTCCACCCGCTCCAACACCGGCAAGGAACGAAGCGCCTCCAGGACCTCCGCCGAGGGCTTCTGGTCCACGGAGAGCACGAAAAGCGCCCTCCCCCCGGGCACATCCCGCCCGAGCTGCATCCCGGCGATGTTCACTCCCGCCTCGCCCAAAAGCGTCCCCACCTGGCCCACCACGCCCGGGCGGTCGTAGTTCACGCAGACCAGCATGTACCCCTCGGGCACCACCTCCAGGGCGTAGTCGTCTATCCCCACGAGCCTCGGCTTCCCCCCCATCACCACCCCCCGGGCCCGGCGCTCCTCCTGGTCGGTGGTGAGGCGCACCTCCACCAGGCGGGCGTACTCCCCCGCCTCCTCCGAGCGGCGGGTCACGAGGCGGATCCCCCGGTCCTTGAGGAGGGGCCTGGCGGAAACCAGGTTCACCGCTTCGCCCCCGAGGACCCGGGAGAGGAAACCCTTGGCCACGGCGTTGGCGATGGGGTCGGGGTCCTTCTCAAACTGGCCGAGGAAGCTCACCTCCAAGGCCTCGGGGCGGCCTTTGGTGATCTGGGCGAGGAGCTTGCCCAAAGCCTCGCCCAGCGGCAAAAAGCCCCGCAGGGCGGCCAGGGCCTCCGGGTCAAAGCCCGTGTTCAGGGCGTAGGAGAGGTCCCCCTCGAGGGTGCGCACCACCCGTTCCAAAATGGCCTCCCCCACCCGCTCCTGGGCCTCCAGGGTGTTGGCCCCCAGGTGGGCGGTGAGGACCACCTTGGGGTGGGAAAGGAGGGGGTGGTCCTTGGGGGGCGGCTCCTCGCTATAGACGTCCAGACCGGCGGCGAAGAGGTGGCCTTCCTCCAGGACCTCCAACAGGGCCTTCTCGTCCACGATCCCGCCCCGGGCGGCGTTCACCACCACGGCCCCTCGGGGCAAAAGGTAAAGCTCCCGCCGCCCAATCATCCCCCGGGTTTCCTCGGTGAGGGGGGTGTGCACCGTGAGGAAGTGGCTTTGGCGGAGGAGGTCCTCCAGGTGCTCCAGTAGCTCCACCCCGAGGCTTTCCGCCCGGGTCCTGGGGATATAGGGGTCGTAGGCCAGGACGCGCATCTCAAACCCCTTGGCGAAGCGGGCCACCTGGCCTCCAATCCGGCCCAGGCCCACGATGCCCAGGGTTTTCCCCTTGAGCTCAATCCCCAAAAACTTCCGGTCCCACTCCCCCTGGCGGATCTTGCGGTCGGAAAGGGCGATGCCCCGGGCGGCGGCCAAAAGGAGGCCGAAGGCGAGCTCGGCGGCCGAGCGGGTGTTGGCCTCGGGCACGTTCACCACCAGGATGCCCAGGCGGCTTGCCGCCTCGAGGTCCACGTTGTCCACCCCCACCCCGCCCCGGCCCACCACCTTAAGCCGCTTGCCCCGCTTCAAGAGCTCGGCGTCCACCTGGGTACGGCTCCGGGTGATGAGGGCGTCGTAGGCGGGAATCACCTCCAAAAGCTCCTCCCGGGAGATCCCCGGCCGGTAGTCCAGGAGAACCCCGGGGTATTTCACGTCCCCAAGCCGCATGTCATCGGAAACCAGGACCCGCCACATATACCCTTGACCCTAGCAAAAACCCCGCCCAAGGACAACTTCCCCGCTACACTACACCGCTCCTGTGGTATCCTGGGCCGGACAACAAGGAGGCGTTGATGAAGGTAGCCTTGGTAACGGATTCCACCGCCGACCTGCCCAGGCCCCTACGGCAAAGCCTGGGCGTCCGGGTGGTGCCCCTTTACGTGCACCTGGGGGGACGGGTCTACCGCGACTGGGAGGAGATTACCCCCGAGGAGATCTTCCAGAAGGTGCGGGAGGGCACCGCCTTCCCCACCACCAGCCAGCCCTCCCCCGAGGACTTCATGAAGGCCTACCAGGAGGCCCTGGAGGGGGCGGACCACGTGCTTTCCATCCACATCTCCAGCCGGCTTTCCGGCACCGTGCAGTCGGCGGAGCTTGCCGCCAGCGAGTTCCCCGGCCGGGTGACGGTCTTTGACTCCCTGGCCGCCTCCTTGGGCATCGGCATGATGGTCTTGAGGGCCCACGAGCTCCTAGAGGAAGGCCAGCCGCTCCCCTCCGTTTTGGACGAGCTCAAGCGCATCCGCCAGGACCACTTCGTGCGCTTTAGCGTGGCCACCCTGGAGTTCTTGCGGCGGGGCGGGCGGATCGGCGGAGCGCAAGCCCTTTTGGGTACCCTCCTCGGCATCAAGCCCATCCTCACCCTGAAGGAGGGCCGGGTGGAGGCGGCGGGCCGGGCCCGGGGGGAAAGGAAGGCCAGGGAAGAAATCATCAAGGACTTCCGCACCTGGGGCCAAGGCCGAGGGCGCATCCGGGCCTTCTTCCCCTATAGCGCCGAGGAGGACGCCGTGCGGGAACTCAAGGAGATGGTCCTCGCCTCGGGCCTTCCCGTGGAAGAGGCCTTGGTGAGCGAACTGGGAGCGGTCATCGCCAGCCACACGGGGCCGGGAACCTATGGCTTTTACGCCTATAGCCTCTAGCGTCGCCTTCGTGGCCGACTCCACCGTGGGCCTTTCCCCGGAGGCGGCCAAGGCCCGGGGCATCCACCTGGTGCCCCAGCAGGTGGTGTGGAAGGAGCGCACCTTCCGGGACCTCCTGGAAATCACCCCGGAGGAGGTGGTCCGGCTTTTGGAAAGGGGCGAACACCTCACCACGAGCCAGGTGGCCCCCGAGGACCTGAGAAAGGCCTACGAGGCGCTCCTCAAGACCCACGAGCGGGTGGTTTCCGTCCACGTCTCCGGGAAACTCTCCGGCACCGTGGCCACCGCCTTGAGCGTGGCCCAGGATTTTGGCGGGCGGGTGAAGGTGGTGGATTCCTGGTCCCTAAACGGCGGCCTGCTTTTGGTGTTGGAGGAGGCGAGGCGGCTTCTCGCCACCGGGACCCCTTGGGAACGTTTGGAGGAGGCCTTGGCCCCCTACCGGGAGCGGGTTTTGGGCTTCGTCCTCCCCAGGACCCTCACCTACCTGCACCGCTCGGGGCGGATTTCCGGGATGAAGCACCTGGTGGGAAGCCTGCTTCGGATCCTGCCGGTCCTCGAGGTCCGGGGGGGAGAGGTGGTGCCAGGCCCCCGGGTCCGGGGCTTCGCCGAGGGGCTCAAGAAGGTGGCCGAGCTCTTCCGCCGCCAGTTCCCTAAAGGAGCGCTGGCCTACGTGGCCCACGTGGGGAACCCCGAAGGGGCGAGGGCCTTAGCGGAGGCGGTAAGGGCGGAAGGCGTAGAACTCCAAGGCACCCTCTTCGCCGGGGCGGCGGTGAGCGTTCACGCCGGCCCCGGCACCGTGGCCCTTTTCGCCGGGGAAAGGAGGTAAGGGTGCGGGCGGTGGTGCAACGGGTTACGGAGGCCTTCGTGGAGGTGGAAGGGGAGGTGGTGGGAAGGATTGGCCTAGGCCTACTGGTCCTGCTGGGGGTGGGGCAAAGGGATACCCGGGAGGACGCCCACTACCTGGCCCGCAAGATCGTCCACCTCCGGGTATTCCCCGACGCCGAGGGCAAGATGAACCTCTCCCTTAAGGACGTGGGCGGGGAGGTGCTTTTGGTGAGCCAGTTCACCCTCTACGCCGATACCCGGAAGGGCCACCGCCCCTCCTTCCTCCAGGCCGCCCCGCCCGACCTTGGGAAAAGGCTTTACGAGGAGGCCATTGAGGCCTTCCTGGCCCAAGGGGTCCACGTGGAAACGGGGGTCTATGGGGCCCATATGCGCGTCCACCTGGTGAACGATGGCCCCGTGACCCTCCTCCTGGACTCGGAAGACCGCCTAAAACCCCGGTAGCCTCATCCCTCTCATCCTTTTCCCGTGTAGGGTAAGGCACTCCCCGAAAGAGGAGCGCCTATGCATAAGGTAGAACCCAAAGACTGGATCCCCCTCATCAAGCCCTACGCCAAGCCCAACACCCTGCGAAGCCTCCGCCAGGTGGCGGACACCCTCCTCCCCCTCCTCGCCCTCTTCCTCCTCGCCCACAAGGCGCTTTCTGTTTCCCTCCTCCTCACCCTGGCCCTGGACTTCGTGGCGGCGCTTTTCCTGGTGCGGCTTTTTATCCTGCAGCACGACGCCGGACACGGCTCCTTCTTCCCCAAGAAGTGGATGAACGACCTCTTGGGCTTCTTCGCCGGGGTCCTCACCCTGGTGCCCTACCACCACTGGCAGCTTTCCCACGCCCGGCACCACGCCACGAGCGGCAACCTGGACAAACGGGGTGTGGGGGACATCTACACCATGACCCTGGAGGAGTACCTGCGGGCCACCCCCAGGGAGCGCCTCGCCTACCGCCTCTACCGCAACCCCTTCGTCATGTTCTTCTTGGGACCCATCTACGTCTTTATGCTCTCCTACCGCCTGCCCTTGGGTTACGGATCGGAACGCCCCTCCGTGCGCAACAGCGTGGCCCTCACCAACCTGGCCTTGGTCCTTCTCCTTCTCGGCATCGGGACCCTCTTGGGCTGGAAAACCCTCCTTTTCGTCTACCTCCCCATCCAGTACCTGGCGGGGATGGTGGGCATCTTCCTCTTCTACGTGCAACACCAGTTTGAAGACGCCTACTGGGAGCACGACCCCCGCTGGGAGCACCTGAAGGCGGCCATGGAGGGCAGCACCTACCTCAAGCTCCCCAAGGTCCTCCAGTGGCTCACGGGGAACATCGGCTTCCACCACATCCACCACCTGGCCCCCAAGATCCCCAACTACCACCTGCCCAAGGTGCAGGAGGAGGTGGACCTGGTGAAGGTGGCCCCCACCGTGACCCTAAAGGACGCCTTCCAGATCGCCTTCGCCGACCTGCACCTTCACGACGAGGAAAGCCGCAAGCTGGTGGGGTTTAGGGAGGCGCACCGGCGGCTTAACGCCGCCCGGGGTAAGCTTTCCGCCTAATGGCGGAAGTGGCGCACCCCCGTGAAGACCATGGCCATCCCCGCCTCGTCCGCCGCCTGGATGGAGTCCTTGTCCCGCACGCTCCCTCCAGGCTGGATGATGGCGGCGATGCCGAACTCCGCCGCCAGGCGCACCACGTCGTCAAAGGGGAAGAAGGCGTCCGAGGCCAAAACCGCTCCCTTCGCCCCTTCCTTTGCGGTCTTGAGGGCGTGCTTGGCGGCGGCGTAGCGGTTGGTCTGGCCCACCCCGATGCCCAAGGTCATCCCTTCCTTGGCCACCACGATGGCATTGGAGCGCACGTGCTTCACCACCTTCCAAGCGAAGAGGAGGTCGCGCCACTCCGCCTCCCCCGGGGCCCTTTGCGTCACCACCTGGGGCGCCATGGGGTCTTGGGTATCGGCGTCCTGGAGGAGGACCCCGCCCCGGATGCGCCTTAGGTCCAGGTAGGGGCCCTGGGCCAAGGTGGGGACCTCGAGGAGGCGCAGGTTCTTCTTCCTGGCGAAGACCCTCAGGGCCTCCTCGCTAAAGCCCGGGGCCAGGACCACCTCCAGGAAGACCTCCGCCATGGCCTCGGCCGTGGGGCCATCCACCTCCCGGTTGAAGGCCACAATGCCCCCGAAGATGGAAACCGGGTCCGCCCGGTAGGCCTTTTGGTAGGCCTCCAGGGGGGTTTCCCCCAAGGCCACCCCGCAGGGGTTTTGGTGCTTCACCGCCACGCAGGCGGGCTCGGCGAACTCGGAAACCAGGTTCCAGGCGGCCTCGGCGTCCAGGTAGTTGTTGAAGCTCATGGCCTTACCCTGGAGGACCCGGGCCTCGAGGAGGGGCCCCTCCTCCCCCGCCACCCGGTAAAGCGCCGCCTCCTGGTGGGGGTTTTCCCCGTAGCGCAAGGGCGAAACCCGTTCCAGGACCAAGAACTTCTCCTCGGGGAACTTCTCCCCGGAAAGCCACTCGGCGATGGCGGCGTCGTAACGGGCGGTGTGGGCGAAGGCCTTGCGGGCAAGGGCCCGGCGGAACTCGGGGCTTGGCCCTTCCCGGAGAGCTTCCAAGACGGCGGGGTAGTCCGCGGGGTCGCAGACGGGAAGGACCGCCATGTGGTTCTTGGCGGCCGCCCGGAGCATGGCGGGCCCCCCGATGTCAACCTGCTCCAGGGCCTCCTCGTAGGAGGCCCCCCGGGCCACGGTCTCCCGGAAGGGGTAGAGGTTCACCGCCAAGACCCCAATCCGCTCCAGGCCCAAGGCCCGAAGCTCCGCCTCCTGGTCCGGCCGGGCGAGAAGCCCCGCGTGCACCTTGGGGTGCAGGGTCTTCACCCGGCCCTCCAGGATCTCGGGGAAGCCCGTGAACTCGGAGATGTAGGTGACGGGAAGCCCCGCCTCGGCCAAGGCCCTATGGGTTCCCCCGGTGGCGAGGAGGCGGAACCCTAAGCCCAAAAGCCCCCGGGCGAAGTCCACGATCCCCCGCTTATCGGAAACGGAAAGGAGCGCCCACATGAGAGGGATTGTACCCGCTAGACTGGAGGGGATGACCATCTACGAGGCCATCAAGGAGACCATCAAGGAGGCCATGAAGGCCCGGGACCAGAGGACCCTGGACTTCGCCCGGGTGGTGAAGGCGGAGATGGACCGCAAGGGGGACGGCAAGCCCCTCCCCGACGCCGAGGCGGTGAAGGTCTTAAGGGCGCTTCGGGAAATCGCCCTGGAGCAAGGGAACGCCTTTGAGGTGGCGTTTCTGGACCGCTTCCTGCCCCAGGAGATGACCGAGGAGGAGATAGAGGCCTGGATTAGGGAAAACCTGGACCTCTCCCAGTTCAAAAACCCCCTGGCGGCCATCGGGGCCGTGACCAAGGCCTTGGGCCCCAGGGCCCCCGGGGAAAAGGTGCGGCGGGTCATTGAGCGCCTGGCCTCATGAGCCCTTGGAAGCGGCTTTCCCTGGAGGAAATCCTTTCCGAGCCCGTGCGCCTGGTGCGGGAACGGGTGAGGACCCACACGGGCAAGGAGCTCACCTACATCTACCGCCCGGGGCCGGTGGCGGCAAGCTTCGTCCTGCCGGTGACGGAAAGGGCCACCGCCCTCCTCATCCGCCAGTACCGGCACCCCACGGGAAAGTTCCTCCTGGAGGTGCCGGCGGGCAAGGTGGACGCCGGGGAAACCCCCGAGGAGGCGGCGCGGCGGGAGCTTTTGGAGGAGGTGGGCGCGCGGGCCAAGGAGGTCATCCCCCTGCCCCCCTTCCACCCCCAACCCTCCTTCACCGCCGTGGTCTTCCACCCCTTCCTGGCCCTGGGGGCGGAGGTGGTGGCGGCCCCGCGCCTCGAGGACGGCGAGCTCCTAGAACCCCTAGAGCTCTCCCTGGGCGAGCTCTATGCCCTCCTGGAGAGGGGCGAGGTCCAGGACGCCGCCACCGCCCTCACCCTCTTCTACGCCAAGCCCCACCTGCACTCCCTGGGCCTCCTTTAGGCATAGCCTTGCACCCGCCCGCATAAAGAGCGGGTGGGAAGTCCTTTTCTGGATTGGTAGACTGGCGCCGTATGAAACCCGAGGTAAAGACACCCCTCCCTGGACCCATGGCCCGGGCGCTCTCCGAGCGGGCCGAGCGGGTGCTCTCCCCCTCCTACATCCGCCCCTACCCCTTCGTCCCCGCCCGGGGGCGAGGGGTCTTCCTGGAGGACGTGGACGGAAACGTCTTCCTGGACTTCATGGCGGGCATCGCCGTGAACACCACCGGCTACGCCCACCCCAAGGTCCTCGAGGCGGTGCGGGCCCAGGCGGAGCGCTTCGCCCACGTCTGCTTCTCCGACTTCACCCACGAGCCCACCCTCTCCCTGGCCGAGCGCCTGGTGGCGAGGCTTGGCGGAAGGTACCGGGTCTACTTTGGCAACTCCGGCACCGAGGGGATTGAGGCCGCCATCAAGCTGGTGCGCCACCACACGGGCAGGCCCTACCTCCTCGCCTTCACCGGGGCCTTCCACGGGCGAAGCCTAGGGGCGCTTTCCCTCACCGCCAGCAAGAGCGCCTACCGCAAGGGGTTCTCTCCCCTTCTGCCCGGGGTGGTGCACCTCCCCTTCCCCAACCCCTTCCGCCCACCCCTAGGGGCGAGGCCCGAGGCGGTGGGGGAGGCGGTCTTGGACTACCTGGAGCACCTCTTCCGCACCGTTTTGCCCCCGGAGGAGGTGGCCGCCTTCTTCCTGGAGCCCATCCAGGGGGAGGGGGGGTACGTGGTGCCGCCCAAAGGCTTCCTCCCCAGGCTCAAAGCCCTCCTGGAGCGGCACGGCATCCTCCTGGTGGCGGACGAGGTGCAGTCCGGGGCCGGGCGGACGGGCCTCTTCTTCGCCCTGGAACACGAGGGGATAGAGGCGGACGTCTACGTCCTGGCCAAGGGCCTGGCCTCGGGCTACCCCTTAAGCGCCCTCCTCTTCCGGGAGGAGCTCGGGAGCTGGCGCCCCGGGGCCCACGGCACCACCTTCGGCGGCCAGGCGGTGGCGGCGGCCGCCGCCCACGCCACCCTGGACCTTTTGGAAGGGGGCCTCATGGAAAACGCCGCCCGGGTGGGGGCCTACCTCCTGGAGGAGCTTAAGGGCATGCAAAAGCGCTTCCCCTTCCTGGGGGACGTGCGGGGCCGGGGGCTCATGATCGGCCTGGACTTCGGCACGCCCGAGGAGGAGCGGCCGGACCTCCGGGACAAGGCCGTGGAACGGGCTTTCCACAAGGGCCTTCTCCTCCTCCCGGCAGGCCCCTCCGCCCTCCGCATCGCCCCGCCCCTCATCCTGAGCCAAGAGGAAGCGGCCATGGGCCTGGAGATCCTGGAAGCCGTCTTCCAGAGCTTGTAGAAAAGGGGCCGGGCCCATGCCCGGCCCCCAAAAGTCTTTCCCTACTTGGGCTCCCCCGGCCAGTCCCCCACCACCCCCGGGGCGGCCCACTCCATGGTGAGGAGCTCCTCCAAGGTGGCCTTGCGCCCGGCGGGGATGCGCACCACCCCTTTCCGGTCCCGGATGGGCCCGGTGAAGGGGTCAAAGGTGGGCTTGGGGCTAGACATGTCCTTGAGGAGGGCCATGATGCGGTCGTAGACCGCGACCTCCTTCCCCGCCACCTGCATCTTGGCCTTCTGCAACAGGGGCACGTGCTTGGGGTTGATGGGGACCCCGTAATCCGCCCCCATCTCCACGGCCTTGTGCTGCAGGAGCCAGAAGTAGTCCACGTTCTGCAGGTTCTTGGCGGTGTAGGTACCCTCCTTCACCTTCTTGAGGAAGTCAATGTAGATCACGTCCCAGTGGACGATCTGCCCGGAAACCACGTGGTCGGGGGCGAACTTGAGCATGGGGGTGTAGTGGCCGAAGGAGTAGGCCCCTTTCTTGGCGGCGGTTTGGATCACCGTGGGGGTGTCCTCGGTGAAGGCGAATACGTCCGCCCCTTGGGAAAGGAGCGCCTCCGTGGCTTCCCGGGCCTTGGCCGGGTCGTACCAGGCGTTGATCCAACGCACCAGGACCTGGGCCTTGGGGTTCACCGCCCGCACCCCCAGGGCGAAGGCGTTGATGTGCCGCTTCACCTCAGGGATAGGGAAGGCGGCCACGTACCCCACCTTGCCCGTCTTGGTGAGGGCCCCGGCGGCGAGGCCATTGAGGTAGTAGACCTGGTAGAAGTCCGCCATGTAGGTGGCCACGTTGGGGGCCCGCTTAACCCCGGTGGCGTGGGCGAAGAGGACGTTCGGGTACTTCCGGGCGCCCTCGAGGACCGCCTCCATATAGCCGAAGCTGGTGGCGAAGATGACCTGGCACCCCTCTTTCACGAAGCGGTCAATGACGGGCAACGCCTGAGCCTCCGGAACGCTTTCCACATAGCGGGTCTCCAGCCAGGGGAGCGCCGCCTCCGCCTTCTTCCGCCCGATATCGTGGGCGTAGGTCCAGCCGGCGTCCCCCACGGGGCCCACGTAGATGAAACAGGCCTTGAGCTTCTCCCCTTGCGCCAGGCCCATCCCCAAAAGGAGGGCCAAAAGCCAAACCAGTCTCCGCATCCTTCACCTCCCCCGCTCAAAGGGCTGGCCTAGGGCCTTGGGGGCCCGGGACCGGCCCGAGAGGGCCAGGACCAGGATAACCAGAAGGTAGGGCATGGCGGCGAAGGCCTCGGACGGTATAGGTACACTGCCCTGGAGCCTAAACTGCAGGAAGAAGAGGAGGCCGAAGAGGTAAGCCCCAAAGACCGCCCGCAGGGGCTCCCAGGCGGCCAGGATGACCAAGGCGATGGCCACCCAGCCAAGCCCCGAGGTCATCCCGTCCGTCCACGAAGGGCGGTAGGCCAAGGAGAGGTACGCCCCGCCCAGGCCGATCAGCCCACCCCCAAGCCCCAAGGCCAGGTAGCGTACCCCCTCCACCCCCACCCCGAAGAGGTCCGCCGCCTTGGGGTTCTCCCCCACGCTCCGCAGGTAAAGGCCAAACCGGCTCCGGTAGAGGAGGAGGTGCAGAAAAAAGGCCAAGAGGAGGGCAAGGAGGGCCAAAGGCACCTCGGGCAAGGGGTTTTCCAAGGGCACCCCCTCGTAGCGCTTGCCCAAAATCCCCGAAGCCCCAAGCCCCAAGGCGGCCACCGCCAGGCCGGCCACGAAGGGGTTGGCCCTTAGGGTGATGGCGAAAAGCCCCAGGAAAAGGGCAAGGAGTACCCCCGCCCCCAGCCCGGCCACCACCCCCACCCAAGGCCCCGCCCCCAAGGCGGCGGCGAAGGCGGCGAGGGCCGAAAGGGCCATCATGCCCTCCACCCCTAGGTTCACCACCCCGCTCCGCTCGGCCATAAGGGCCCCCAAGGCGGCGAGGAGGATGGGCGTACCGAAAAGCACCGCGCGCACCAAGGCCTCTTCCATCAGCGCCTCCAAAGGATCCGGTGGCGGCTTGCCGCCTCCGCCCCAATCCAGGCCAGGAGCAAAAGCCCCGCCACCACGTCCACCACCCGAAAGGGCATGGAGAAGGCGAGCTTCAAGGCATCCCCCCCCGCCAGGACGAGCCCGAGGAGGGGGGCGGTGAGGAGGGTAAGCCCCGGCCTACCCCGGGCCAGCCAGGCCACCAGGATGGCGGTGAAGCCGTAACCCAAGGAGATTTGGGCGGGCTCCAAAAGCCTCCCGTGGATTCCCGCCACCTCCCCCACCCCGGCAAACCCCGAAAGGAGCCCCGAGGCCAAGGCCACCAGGAGGAGAAGCCGCCCCTCCTTAAGCCCCAGGTACCGCGCCGCCTCCCGGTTCTCCCCCAGGATGCGCCAGGAGAAGCCTAAGGGGGTGCGGAAGAGGAGGAGGTGGAGGCCAAGCGCTACCCCCACCCCCAGGAGCAGGGTGGGCCAGTGGACGAGGGTATCCCCAAGCCGGGGAAGCCGGGCGGCCTCGGGGAAGCGGTCCGTGTAGAGGAAGCCGAAGACGAACTGGCCCTTCCAGGGCCCCGCCACCAAGAAGACCACCAGGTAGTAGGCCAGGTAGTTCTGCATCAGGGTGGTGAGGATCTCGTTCGCCCCAAAGCGCACCCGAAGCCAGGCGGCCAACCCCGCCCACAAGGCCCCAAGCGCCCCCCCGAGGAAGAACATGAGGAGGAGGGTATGGGGCCCAGGGGGGAGGAAAAGGGCCACGTATGCCGCCCCCACCGCCCCCATGAGGAGCTGCCCCTCGGCCCCGATGTTGAAGAAGCCCACCCGGAAGGCGAGGCTGAGCCCGGCCCCGATAAGGAGGAGAGGGATGGTCCTGCGGGCCACCTCGGCCAGGCCCACGGGGTCCAAGAGGGGGGAGAGGAGGAGGCCATAGGCCCTAAGGGGGGAAACCCCATAGGCCAGGAAGAGGAGGCCCAAAAGGGCCAGCGCCAAGAGGAGGAAGGCCCCGTAGGCCAAGGCCACCTTCCTGAGGGTGGGGGCGGGATCCAGCTCCAGCCTCATGCCCGCCCCTCCGCCATCATCCGGCCCAGCCGTACCCGGTCCGCCTCCTCCCGGGGAACGGGCCCCACCAGCCTTCCGTGGTACAAGGCGGCCACCCGGTGGGATAGGGCCAGGATCTCGTCCAGGTCCTCACTCACCAGGAGGATGGCGGCCCCTTGCCGGGCCAGGTCCAAAAGCCTCCCGTGCACCTCCTCCGCCGCCCCCACGTCCACCCCGTAGGTGGGGTGCATGGCCAGGATGAGGCGGGGGCCCCCCTTGAGTTCCCGGGCGAGGATCACCTTTTGCACGTTGCCCCCGGAGAGGAACCGCACCGGGGTCCTAGGGGAAGGGGCCTTGATGGCGTAGGTGGCCATGAGGGCCTTGGCCTCCTCCTCCAGGGTCCGATAGTCCAGTAGCCCAAACCGGGCATAGGCGGGATAGGTCCTAAGGGCCAGGTTCTCCGCCACGCTCATCCCCCCCACCACCCCCATGGCCCGCTCCTCGGGGATGTGGGCCACGCCCAGGGGGAAAACCTGGGCGGGGTCCTTGGGCAGGGGCCTGCCCAAAAAGCGAACCTTCCCCCGGTAAGGCCTTAGCCCCGCCAGGGCCTCCACGAGCTCTTTCTGGCCGCTTCCCGCCACCCCGGCAACCCCCAAGACCTCCCCCGCCCGGAGGGCGAAGGAAACCCCTTGGACGGGGAAGCCGTGCCGGGGGACCAAAAGGTCTTCCACCTCCAAGACCACCTCCTCCCGGGGTGGCGGGGCCTTGGGCGGGGGGCTAGGACTTCGGCCCACCATGAGGCGCACCAGGCGCTCCTTGTCCGCCTCTTGCCGGAGGAGTTCCCCCACCTTCTCCCCCGCCCGGAGCACGGCGATGCGGTCGGCGATGGCCAGGACCTCGTCCAGCTTGTGGCTAATGAAGATGACGGCGAGGCCCGACGCCTTTAAACGGGCGATCTCCTGAAAAAGCTCGTCCGCCTCCTTGGGGGTGAGGACGCTGGTGGGCTCGTCCAGGATGAGGACCCGGGGGCGGTTGAGGAGGGCCCTGAGGAGCTCCACCCGTTGCTTTTCCCCGGCGGAAAGCCGCTCCACCTTGGCCTCGAGGTCCACCGCCAAAGGGTGGTCCTGAAGCAGGGCTTTGAGCTGCGCCACCAAGGCCCGCCGGGTGAAAAAGGGAGGGAGGTCCAGCCCAAGGGCCAGGTTCTCCGCCACGGTGTGGGCCTCAATGAGTTCGGGGTGCTGGGGCACGAGGGCGATGCCAAGCCGCTGGGCGGCCTTGGGCGAGGGGATGCGCACCTCTTTCCCGTCCAGGAGGATCCGGCCCTCGTCGGGGGCGTAGAGCCCATAGAGGAGGCTCACCAAGGTGGTCTTCCCCGCCCCGTTCTCCCCAAGGAGGGCGAGGATCTCGCCCCGGCCCACCTCGAGGGTGATGCCCCGGTTGGCCACCACGGGTCCAAAGCGCTTCGTGATGTTCTCCAGTCGCAGCATGGGAGGGGTCCAGGCCCCGGGGCAAGAATACCACGGAAAGGGCATCCCAGGGGGCAGCGAAGGAATCGCCCTCCGGGGAGGACGCCATCCCCAAGGCCCAAGGAAGGGAAGGCCGCACCCCCTACGTAAGGGGCCGTAACCCGCCCCCAAGCGGGCCCTTCCCAGCCCCGACCCGGGAGGCAGGAGGATAAAAAGCTTCCGCCCCCAATTCCGAGGGCGGAAGCTTTGCGTTCTGGAGCTGGCGGGCCCGGAGGGATTCGAACCCCCGACCTACCGCTTAGAAGGAGTTAGAAGCCTGTCCAGGTGTTTCCCGCTACTTCCAGGATAGGCCTTCCTTATGGGCTTTTTGGCCCTCAGGGGATGGCG